>ENA-OYXX01000206-OYXX01000206.1-human-gut-metagenome-genome-assembly--contig:-NODE-206-length-28638-cov-8.138964_pt1 | contig 28638 bp, 21 predicted proteins | sample MGYA00243976_ERZ653434 | MGnify/ENA primary metagenome ERZ653434 (study PRJEB26926, sample SAMN06165112) | human gut metagenome | biome: ENVO:00009003; feature: ENVO:2100002; material: ENVO:00002003...
CTACGGCCTAAACGGAGCAAGAGGAGGGCCTCTCTGCTATATTGACAAATTAACATTCGCGTAACTCGCTGACTGTCAGTGCTCCCCATTTTCACGAAAAATCGCGTATTTCGCGCCGTAGTGCGGAAACCGCGGTCAGGGTACTCTTTAACATATGTTAAAGTAATAATTTTTCGTATTACCGGATATTGTTCGGGTTCCGCTTGCTTTATCAATTATTTTATGTATCTTTGCAAGGTAAAGAACAGGTAACTTAAAAACAATACATTCACTTAAAACATTTCATACGTATACGGACATGAACAGATTGGCATTGACCCTTATAGCCCTCGTTGCGTCCATAAACGCTGTGGCGCGTGATTACTATGTTTCGCCGTCGGGCAGTGATGGCGCCGCCGGTACAGCCGAGGCGCCATGGGCAACACTGCGTAAGGCCGTGGAGAAAGCCGTGGCAGGCGACGTTATTTATCTGCGTGGCGGCACCTACCGACCGTCGGAAGACGAGATTATGGGATGGCAGGAAGGGGGCTTGTATGCCTGTGTCTATAACCTCACGAAGAGCGGCACCGCCACACGCCCCATCACCATCTCCGGTTTTCAGGACGAGAGAGCCGTGATAGACCTCAGCGGCATAAAGCCCGAAGGCAAGCGCGTGAGCGGATTCTACGTGAAAGGTGACTACTGGAAGCTGTACAACTTCGACATAGTGGGCATACAGGTGACCATTACGGGCCACACACAAAGCGAGAACATCAGCATGCGCGGCGGGAGCAACTGCATAATCGAGCGTGTGAACATACACGACGGCATGGGTATAGGTATATACTTCACCCGGGGCTGCAACAACCTCGTGCTCAACTGCGACGCTTACAACAACTACGACCCTGTGTCGGAAAACGGGCGCGGCGGCAACTGTGACGGCTTCGGCTTTCATCTAAACAAGGCTGGATATACCGGCAACGTGATTCGCGGATGCCGCGCGTGGCGCAACAGCGATGACGGCATCGACTTGATTTCAAATCTCGCTCCGGTGGTGGTGGACAGCTGCTGGGCGTGGGAAAACGGCTATGATGCCAACCGTGTTTCGCGTGGCGACGGTACGGGCATCAAGGCCGGCGGTTATGGCATGGGTGACATGAAGGGCAGCGTGGATGCACCGCGCAATGTCATCCGCAACAGTATCTGCTGGGCCAACAAGGCCAACGGCTTCTATGCGAACCATCATCTCGGCGGCAACGACTGGCAGAACAATTCAGCTTATCAGAACAAATACAACTTCTACATGGTGAACCGTAAGGCGTGGGACGAGGCTGTAGACGTAGACGGCTACGGTCATGTGCTGACACGCAATCTGGCCTTTCAGGGCCGCAAAGGCGATTGTGGTGCCGTCGACCGCGACCGGTGTGTGCTTACGGACAACACTTTCATGCCTGCCGTGCAGTTGTCGGCGCAGGATTTCGAGAGTCTTGACGGCAGTCAGCTGCTGCGTGAGCGTAAGTCAGACGGGGCGTTGCCCGACATCACCTTTCTCCGGTTGAAACCATCGGCATCGGCCTACAGCATGAATGTGGGATGGCAGTTTCCGTATGACGGCACAACGAGCGGCATACATGGTGTGGAGACCGACCGCCAGCCACATCCCTCCGATCGTGTATATGACCTGCGTGGCATCCCGGCAGTGCCGGATGCAAGGGGACTGCACGTCATGAGGAAGAAATTAATAATTAATTGAAGTTATCAACTTGAGGAGTAAAAGGGAGTAGAGGAGTTAAAGGGAGTTAAGGAGTTAAGCCAAATGCCTCGGCAATAATTTATGCTCATAATGCTAATGGCTTAACTCCTTAACTCCCTTTAACTCCTTAACTCCTCTACTCCCTTTAACTCCTTAACTTCCTGCCCGGGACTATGTCGTGCCGCACGGGCTTGTGCAACGGGTGGAACTATCGGATTCTTCGTTCTTCCCTCTTCGTTCTTCGTTTTCCGAAGACTTACTTCTTCTTAGGTTTTCTTCTTGCCCATCCCTCCTCGGTGAAGTCGGGCTCGTCGCCTATCAGCTGTATGTCGTGTCCCTGAAAGAACTGGCGCCAGTCATCCTTGCGGCCGCTCTCCATGCGCACCTCGCCACGCTGTCCGCGCTTGCCCTTAGGTGTGCGTGCCTCGGCGTCGTTGCGCTTCTTCGACTTTTTCTCATAACCGTTGTCGGCGGCCTGCCTGCGGTCGGCATATCCCTTGCCGCTGCGGTCGAAACGCTCGCTGTGTTCTCCGCGTGCGCTGCGCGGCTTGCGCTCCGCGCGTTCGGACGTTGTACGTTCCCCGCGCGGCGTGTCGGCATCGTTGCAGCGCACCTCACGGCCCTTGTATGTAGTGCCGTCGAGAGCCTTCATTACTTTCTGCGCGTCACGCTCGGGCACCTCTATATACGAGAACTTGCTCAGCAGGTCGATGTGCCCTATGTCCTGGCGGCCCTGCACGTGCTTGTTTACATACTGCATCACCTCGCCGGGATAGAAGCCGTCGGCCTTGCCGAGGTTGATGAACAGACGCTTGTAGCCCTTCTCGGCCTTGCGGCTGCCACCGGAACGTCCGCGGCCGCCTGCGGAGCGGTCGCCGTTTTCGGCGTTTCTCTCTTTGCGTGACGATTTCTTCTCCGGCACCACGTCAATCTCCGGAGCGTCGGCATAGTAGGCGAGGAAGCGGCCGAAAGCCTGGCTCACTATCTTCTTTATCACGTCCTCCTTGTCGATGTACTCGAAATGGCGGTTTATCTCGTCCATGAACGGGGCTATCTGTTCGTCGTCGACGTCAACCTTCACTATCTCGTCCATCACCTTGTAGAGCTGCTTGGTGCATATCTCCTGCGGCGACGGTATCTTGCCGGCCACAAATTCCTTGCCTATTATCTTCTCCACGGCGCGTATCTTGTGACGCTCGCGGGTGTGGATGATGGCTATCGACGTGCCTTTCTTGCCGGCACGGCCCGTGCGTCCGCTGCGGTGTGTGTACGACTCGGTGTCGTCGGGCATGCCGAAGTTGATGACGTGCGTCAGGTCATCGACGTCGAGTCCGCGGGCCGCCACGTCGGTGGCCACGAGCAGCTGTGTCATGTGGTTGCGGAATTTCTGCATCGTCAGGTCACGCTGCTGCTGCGAGAGGTCGCCGTGGAGCGATTCGGCGTTGTAGCCGTCGTGTATCAACTTGTCGGCAATGTCCTGCGTTTCTGCCTTGGTGCGGCAGAAGATGATGGCGAAGATGCGCGGGTGGTAGTCGACGATGCGTTTCAGTGCCAGATACTTGTCTTTGGCATTGACCATATAGTAGACGTGGTTGACGTTCTCGGCACCCTCGTTGCGGCTGCCCACGACAATCTCCTTGTGGTCGTGCAGGTAAGACGTGGCTATCTTCTCTATCTCCTTGCTCATCGTGGCCGAGAAGAGCAGGGTGTTGCGCTCTTCGGGCACACCCTCGAAAATCTCGTTGATGCTGTCGGAGAAGCCCATGTTGAGCATCTCGTCGGCCTCGTCGAGCACCACGTTCTGCACCGAGTCGAGCACGGCCTTGCCGCGGTGCATGAGGTCGATGAGGCGGCCCGGCGTGGCCACGATAATCTGTGCGCCGTGGCGCAGCGAGCGTATCTGCGTCTCTATCGACGCTCCTCCGTATACGGCCACGATGTTGATGCCTTTCATGTACTTTGAAAAGTCTTTCAAATCATCGGCAATCTGGAGACACAGCTCACGTGTGGGGCTGAGGATGAGAGCCTGTGTGTCGCGGCTCTCGGGGTCTATGCGTTGCAGTACGGGTATGCCGAATGCGGCGGTCTTGCCCGTACCGGTCTGTGCCAGTGCGATCACGTCGTTGCGGTTACCAAGCAGATAGGGGATTACTTCTTCCTGAACAGGCATCGGGTGTTCGAACCCGAGTTCTTCAATGGCGCGGCGAATCTCTTCGCTTACGCCCAATTCTTCAAATGTCTTCAAATCAAAAAAAATGTCTTATATAAAAAAATCTCAGTGCTCCCCAATCTGTTTCTTTCCTTTCAGCAGCCATGTGAAAGATACCGTTGAGGGCTTACGCGCTGCAAAGGTAGTGAAAATAAATCAGTTAACCGCGCTTTTTCCCCTTTTTTAGATGTAAGGTACGTGGAGTTTGTATTATTTGTGCTACCTTTGCAGTCCGTTTCGCCATGCGAAGACATGGCCGGCAGTAAGAAACGGAGTGTGTTTTTAGGATATAACAGATATACATGTAACCATTATGCAGTCACTTACATCTTTCTTTTCGCGTTATAAGGAGCAGTACCGCCAGAATCTCATGCTGGCACTGCCCGTGGTGATGACACAGTTGGGGCAGATATTCACGCAGGTGGTCGACAACCTTATGGTGGGCCATTATGGCGGGGCAGCTCCCGAACCGCTTGCCGCCGTGTCGTTCGGCGGGTCGGTGTTCACGATACTTTTTCTTGCGTCGATAGGTGTGGCCATGGGACTTACGCCGCTCATAGGCGAACTGTATGTGCAGGGCAAGCACCGGCGTTCGTCGGCGTTGTTGCAGAACGGCATTGTGTTCTATGTGCTGCTCGGCGTGGTGGTGTCGCTGGTGCAGATGGCAGTGACACCGCTGATGTACCGTCTGGGACAGCCCGAGGACGTAGTGGACATGGCCATACCGTATTACAGGATGCTTGTTGTGAGCATGCCTTTCGTGATGCTCTTCTTCGCCTTCAAGCAGTTTCTCGAAGGGGTGGGCAACACTAAGGCGGAGATGGCCGTTACCATTGTGGCCAATCTGGCCAACTGTGCGCTCAACTATATGTTCATATTCGGCAACATGGGATTCCGCGAGATGGGCGTGGAGGGTGCCGGACTGGGTACGTTGCTGTCGCGTGTGCTGGCGTCGCTTCTCATAGTGGTGTATTTCGTGTGGCGTGCCGACTACAGGGCTTATCTGCGTGAATTTGCCGTGAGCCGCTTCTCGCTGCGCGATGTGCGCCGCCTGCTGCACATGGGTCTGCCCATATCGGGGCAGATGTTTCTCGAGTCGTCGGCGTTCATCGGCACTGCCATCATGATGGGGTGGATGGGCAAGGAGGTAATCAGCGCCAACCAGATTGTCAACACGCTGGGTACAAGCGCCTTTATGATAGTGCTGTCGATAGGTGCGGCCACTACCATACGCACGTCACACTGCTATGGCCGCCGCGACTTCGGCGAGATGGCCTTGGCCGTCAAGGCGTCGTATCATCTGGTGCTGGCGTGGAACACGCTGGCCGCCATCATATTCATATCCATGTGCAACATCCTGCCTGCGTTCTTCACGTCAAATGCCGAGGTTATCAGTATTGCCTCGTCGCTGTTTGTATTTGCCTCTCTGTATCAGCTGTCGGACGGCTTGCAGAATGTGTCGGTGGGTGTGCTGCGCGGCATACAGGATGTGAAGATTATCATGCCCATTGCCTTCATGGCCTATTGGGTGCTCAACCTGCCTGTGGGTTATCTGCTGGCTTTCACCTTGGGCATGGGGCCGGAGGGCATGTATTTGGGTTATGTTGTCGGCCTGTCTGTGGCGGCAATACTGATGATAAGGAGGATAAGGCGGTTTTTCAGAAGTGTTGATTCTTTAAGGAGTTATAGGAGTTAAGGAGTTAAAGGGAGTTAAGGAGTTAAGCCAATAGCAACATAAAGAATAGGCTGTCTCCCATGTTTCATGCCTTGAAAGCATTTGGCTTAACTCCTTAACTCCCTTTAACTCCTTAACTCCTTTTTTACTCCTTTAACTCCTGATAAAAGTAATCCCCTCCACCACAAAATCCGGCTCCGCCGTGAGCAGCTGTTCGCGCGAATGATTGCCGTAGGTTACGCCGCAGGTTTTGCAACCGGCCGCCTTGCCCATTTCGATGTCGAATGTGGTGTCGCCTACAACGAGGGCGTCGGCACTGTCGGTTCCGGTGGCGGCAAGTATTTTCAGAACCATGTCGGGGGCGGGTTTGGCATGTTCCACATCTTCCACGGTCACGGTCATGTCTATCAGATGAAGTATGCCGAGAGAACGGAGCATGGGGATGAGCGAGTCGCGGCCGCGGCTGGTGGCTATGGCCAGTGTCATGCCGTCTTGTTTCCACTTGGTGAGAGTCTCGGCAACGCCCGGATAGAGTATGACGTTGCCTTCGCAGTGGCTCATGAAGCAATCGCGGTAGGTTTTCACACAACGGTCAATCATTTCCTTGTCGGTTATTCCGCACAACATGGCGAACATATCCCATAGCGGCAGACCGATTGTCGGGCGTATCTCGTCTTCATCCACGTCGGGCAGACCGAGCCGCGAGAATGTGTCGAGCATGGTGGCCACTATCACACCTTGGGTGTCGGCGATGGTGCCGTCGAAGTCAAGTATTATGGTTTTCATTCCTTTTTATGTTTACAACTATTTGTTTGCAAAGTTAGTTGTTTTTGTCGGAATATGAACGTTTGTGCCTACCTTTTGGTTACTTTTATCAGACGGTTGATAACCACCATGTCCTTGTCCTTCACCCTGTTTTTGGTCAGCCAGCGGCGGAAGTCATCGGCCGGCAGGCTGCGTGGCAGGCGTTCGTCGGGCCTGTCGTCTTGTGCCTTGACAAAGGGTGTGGCGGAGAATATTATGTATATCTCGTTGTGTTCCATAGCCTTGGAGCAGGTCATGGTAAGCTCGTCGGTGATGGCCGCCAACGCCGCGTCGCCGGCCTTGTCGGGGTCGAAAAACAGATATTCGCGTCCGGCCTCTACCGGTTGTCGTCCGTCGGTGTCGCCACTGTATGGCAGCAGACAGTAAGCCGTGGCGGCATCATCGACAAGATACACCGCCGCATATCCGGCCACGGGCGACTTGAACAGCAGGTACAGGTCGTCGCCGTCGTGAAACTCGTCACCCTCAAACTTGCGCTCCTTGCCGTTGCGCAGTATGGCGGCATATACGTCCGTGGCCGCCGATACTATCTCGCGGGCCTTTCCGCTCACCGTGACGTGCACGATGAGATTGTCACCGTCAAACTTTATTTCATACTCCGGACTGCGGGTGTCCTGCAGCCATTCGCCCTTCACCTCGCTGCTGCCCAAAGAGAGGAAGTCGAGCGACGACTGTCCGGCAGACGTGTTGTGCACCTGCGTGGTGTTGGTCTGGCTTACGGTGGTGCCGAACTCGTCGGCCAGTGCCTGTATGCGGGCACGCTCCATAGCCACGCGCTTGGCCTCGGCCACCGACACGTCGGCCGTGGTTATGTAGGTGTAGTCGGCGCAGACCTCCTTGACGCGTTGCGCCATACATGTGGCGGCAGAGAACAGGAGGAGCATAACGAGAACGGCCTCTCCCGCACTTCCCCGCAGAGAAGAGGCGAAAGAGGCCGTAACGCTCGGTATAGATATTGAAATACTCATCGCTTTCAGTGCTTTTGCCTTACCATCCCATGGCCTTGTCAAGCTGTTTGATAAGGTCATCGCCCTTGCTCTCGAGGTCTTTGCGCACGGCTTTCTTGGCTGCCTCCTTGGCCATGGCAGAGTTGTAGGCCACACGTACGAGCACTTCCTTGTTGCCTTTCTTGTTAGTACGGTAAACCTCAACCACGGTAATCACGCGGCCGATACTCTGCGAGATGAAGTTCTTGGCTCCCATCACGGTTTGCGTCACTGTGGCGGCATCGTCGGCACTGAGCTGCTTGTTGGCCACATTGCTCTCGACGAGGGCCGTTATCTCGGTCTGTATCTGTCCGGCAAGGTTCTGCTTGGCCAGTTCCAGGGCCTGCATCTTGGCACCGTCGTAGTTCTCGCCTGTGCTCATGCCCTCGCCCATGAGATATTTGGGAAACATGTCATCGTCAAACTCCTGCTGCATTATATACGAGCGGTCAAGCTGGCGCTCCATGGGCAATGCTCCGGGAGCCGACTTCCATCCTTCCTTTGTCAGTCTCTTGGCATCCTTGCGGGCATCCTTCGATGCCTTCTCCTTCAGCGCGTCACGTGACATCTTGCGCAGTTCCTTGCGCTCTTTCCATGCGTCTTTGTCGGTTTGCGCCATCACGGGCAGGGCCGTGACAAACAGTGCCGACAGAATGAATAATACTTTTTTCATTGTCTCTTGTTTTTTTAGTGAATATAAAAACAGTATCAGAAGCGGTAACCGAGAGTGAACATGAAGCTGCGGTTCTTTATGCTGTAATCGCCGTCATAACTGTATTGTGCCCCGTATTCAGCCTTGAACTCGTCGAACGTCATGTTGTTATAGTAGTATTCCGTGTAGTAGTAGTCTTCTTTCATATCCACCTCCATTGCCTTGTCGGCATCGAAGATGTTCGTCAGGCCTATACCCCAACGGCAGGTGAGCGAATAACGCTTGTACTCCACGCCGAAGCCCAGTACCACTCCGGCGTCGAAACGCTTGTACATGTCAAACGTTGACACTTCGTAATCTTCATCTGTCATCTTTCCACCCAAACCGTACGCAATATACGGACCGGCAAGTGCAAAGGCCTTCAAGTCGTTGTTGAGCACGGGCAACGGATAGGAATATTTGGCTGTGGCCTGCAGCTCGAGATAGTTGGCATTGTATTTCACGTCATCTCCGGAATCCTTTATTTTCAGTCCTTTCGGCACATAAAACAGTCCGCCCATCACGGAAAGATTGGGCACGGCCTGAATGGGATAGTCGTAAGTGACACCGAGAGTGAAGTTTGACCGACGCCTGAAGTCTTCTTCGTCGTCCGATTCACTTGTGCTGACTGTTGTGGAAGAGAGTCCGGCCTCCACGCCCCAACCGGACATCAGACTGTTGGCCTGACTCATCACGATGGGTTCCGGCAGAATGTTCACCACGGCAGGCTGCATGTTGGCATGCGATACGGTCAGGGTCTTGTATTCTTTCGGCGCGTCGATGGAGAACTGTCCGTTGATGTCGGTGGTGGTGGCAATGTCGGTTCCCGTGACTACCACTGAAGCTCCGGAAACCGGTTCGCCTGTGGTTCCCGACACCACAACAGATTTCACATTGTTTGTCTGGGCCACGGCCAACGTTGCGCAGCCGGCCAGACCGAATATCATTGTTGCTAACTTGTTCATAGTCTTTTTATTGTTATATGGTTATGTTGTAATGTTAGAAGTTGAAGCCGAGGTCAAATGACATCGTCTCTATTTTGTCTATGTCGTTGCCGTAGTATCTGTTAGCATTGCCGTAGCTGTATTCAAGATCATAAGCATACGATTCTTTTGCAGCATCCGTGAGATTCACCACATTATAGCTGAAGCCCATATAAAACCACTTGGTGAAGTTGATACTTACCTGATGGCGCATCATAAAGTTGACCTCTTCTGTCCAGTTGTCATAATCGGCACCGAGGTTGAAAGAATATGAAATTGACATTTTTTTCCAACGCGGAGTTGTCAGTTTTATGCCTGTTGTGGCATAAGCGTTGATAAAGTCAAGAGCCCAGTCGTTGGCGGGAAAATATGTTCCGACATTGGCAACTTCCCATGTTATGTATTTATTGAAACCATGGTGCCATCCGAGATTGAGTTTGGCATAGAGATTTTCAGACTCTTCAGTCATGTAATTCAGGGCGTCACCCCAATCACCCGTAGATGTGCCGAATCCAAATTCCAGATTGAAGGCATTTTTCTTATACTCTTTCTTTAGCGTATTCCTTGATGTTTTCTGTGCGAGCAGTCTTGCCTGTTCCGCCTGTTCTGCCGATTCATAGAGGATTACCGGCTCACGCTGTATGCTCACCGTCTGCTTTTTCATGCCCGAATATGTCACGGTAACGGTGGTATAGCCGTCGGGAACGACGAGAGAGAAGTTTCCGTCCATGTCGGTGATGGTGCTGACGGTGGTTCCCGTTACGGTGACGGTGGCACCCATGATGGGCTCGCCTGTCTTTGAGACCACCGTGCCGCTGTAGTTAACGTCATCCGCAAATGCCGATGCAAATACGGACAAGACTCCGAAAAGAGTCGTCAATAATCTTTTTTTCATTACTGTTTTGGTTTTTTATGATTAATATTGATGTGTATTCTCAGTTATGCTGTCATCACTTGAAGCTCCATTTGCGCCATCCGGCCTCCACGGCGGGCGATGCCGTAGAGGTGGGTGTCTGCGACTTGTTGTTCTCCACGATGCTCTTCTTCGACACTTCGCCGTGCACATAGTCCATCAGCTCGCCGTAGCTGACGTCACCCTTGGTGTCTTTCAGCTTCTTCAAGAGGAAGTATGTGAACAGGCCGTGACCTTTTTCGGTGTAGGGATAGGCTGTCTCGTTGCCCGTGGCGGCGCTCATTACCACCATGTTGCCCTTGGGCGCGCTGTTCTTTGCCTTTATGGCCACGCCTCGGGCGGCCGATGCCATGGTCTTGCCGTCGCGTTGCGAGCCGCTGAAACAGGCGTCGAGGAACACCGTCACCTGTTCGGCGGGCAGCTCGCCTAACGTGGCATAGAGCTTGTCGAGGCTGTAGCCTGTGCTCACGTCGGAACCGAAACCGTCTACCGGCAGCAGATAAGCCGACTTGGTGGCCTCGTCGGGAACGCCGTGTCCGGCATAATAGAAGATGATGCGTGCCTTGCCTCCGTAGGCGTTGGCCACGGTGGTCATCCAGTTCACTTCGGCCTTCATATCATTGAAAGTGGCGTCGGCGGTGTAATGGACGTTTTTCTCGGGGCACCCCAGTGTCTTGACGCAGTAGTTGCGGAACGCCTCGCCATCGTTGTTGGCAAACTGCACCTTCGATTCGCGGCGGTAGTTCTCGTTGGAGATGATTACGGCAAAAAGATTCTCGTTGGTCTTCTTCGACACCGGTATGCCGGTGTCTATGTCCGATTTGCCCACACTTACGCTGTTGTTGACAATCTTTGCCCCTCCGCCGGCCGGTGTCTTTGAACCTGACGCCGCCGTAATGGCGGCCATGTCTACAGACTCGAAGTTGTAGTCTATCTGCGTGTTCTGATATGTCAGCGACGCATTGTTGCTGTAGACATACTTCTTGCCGGTGTTGGTGCGGAAGGTTAGCCGCGCCAGGGTCAGCCTGTCGTCGGAAATGCAGAACTGCGCGTCGTCGGTCTTCACCGTGTTCCACTGTGCCTCAAACTGCCGTGCCTCGTTGTTAGAGCGCGGCACGGGCAGCAGCATGTCGCCCATGTCGGGCGACTTGATGAGGAACACGCCGTTCTCGGCGTCGTAACGCTCCAGCCGCAGATTGTTCCATCCCACGCGTGCGCCGTATTCGGCAATATAGTTGTTTTCGGCCACGGCGGCCAGTTCCTTTATCTTGGCCTCGCGCGTGGCATCGGTCACACGGGCCTTGTACTCGTCGAGTGTCTCGTAGTCATCCTTGAGCTGCCACTTGTTGATGACGGCCTCGACATACTTTTTGGCGTATGCAGAGAACGCAGGAACATCGGCAAGGGAGATGGTTCCGGCGGCTCCGGCGGGTTGCCGCACGCCACCTCCGGCCGCAGATGAAGATGCGGCAAACGAGGGCACGGCGGCCTGCTGTTGTCCCTGTGGGACAGCCGGTGCGCCGAGACTCCTCACGTTCGATGCCACGTATGTGCCACCTTGTGCGCGTATCTTGGCCGCCATGCGGTCGGCGTCGGCATCGCGCCCCATGCACTTGTAGGTGTCGGCCAGTGCCGCGAGATATTTCACTTCGTTCGGATATACCGTCACGATGCGCTCGAAGAGTTCTGCCGCCACTTTCAGATAGGTGTCGGCCTTCTGGCGCTGCTGCCTGTAGAGGGTGGTGTTGTCGATACTGTTGGCTCCGTTGATGAGCTGTGCGGCATGGTTGTAGGCCACGGTGGCATACATGCGGCATACGTTGAAGTCGTTGGGCTTGGCCTTGTATAGACGTTCATAGAGCGGCAGTGCCGTGGCGTAATCTCCGTTGTCGGCCATGAGCTTGGCCTTTACAGGCAGCACCTTCATGTCGCCGGGGTTGAGCGAAAGGGCACGGTTGACGTATGCCTCCAGACGGTCGTTGGCCTTGTGGTCAATGCAGGCGTTGATGGCCTCGTATATAAAGTTGGCCGTGGTGGGATATACCTTCAGCGCCTCGTCTATGGCGGCGAGCTGTCCGCTGAAGTCGCCGCTGAACTTGTATGCCCGTGCCATATACGTGTAGCTGTTCTCCAGATTCTTCTGCTCGCCCGTTTGTATGTAGCAGCGGAAACAGCTGATGGCATCGGCAAACTGTTTGTTGTTGTAGGCCGTGGTGTCGGCAAAATAGCAGATGGTGGGATAATAGTCGCTGCGCGCGAAGCGTTCGTTGCGGAAAGCCTCCAGTTGTGGCAGGCCGATGTATGCCAGTGCATACTCCAAGGCTTGGGTGGGCTGGTTGTTCTGCGAGAAGAAGACGGCTCCGTCGATGAGGTAGGGGTACACCTTGCGCAGTCCGTTGAGTGCCGTCTGGTTGTTCTTGTCCTGACGCACGGCATACAGGTATGCACGGTAGGAGGAGAGCAGCGATACAAACTGTGTCGCGCTGCCTCCGCTTCCGCCATATCCGGAGACAAAGGCGGCCAGGTCGGCATCGGCCTTGGCCAGTGCCGGCGACTGTGCCGCGGCCTTGCCTGCGGTCATGGCGAGGGTTATCGTCAGAATGAATATTATCCGGTGTTTCATAACGTGTGTGTCATTGCTTGCTGTCGAAAGCGTCCATGAAGAGGAACTCCACGTTGATGCGGCGGAACTCTCCTCCGGTCTTTTCCGACAGTTCGATGTTGTACTGATAGTCGCATACCATGTCCTTGAGTGCCGTAAGATTGTTGTCGATGTAGCTCCTTACGCCCACTGCACGCAGGAAGGCCAGTTGATCGTTCTCGGTTACGCCCGATGCCTTGCTCACGGAGATGTTGGCCAGTTGGCCGTTCTTGTATATCAGCTCGTTGGCAAATTCGCCGTAGCAGCCGTCGTAGGCTATCTTGCCGAGTATGGGAGCGGCGTCGGCACTGCCCGTCACCTTTATGCGTATGCGCTTTCCGGGCTTGATGTACTGTGCGAAGTCGGTGGCGAAGGCCTGCTTTACAATTTTGAGCATGGACATGGCGGCATTGCTCTTGGTGGTCTTGTATCGGCCGGAGGGGAAGTCTTCGCGGGCTGTGTACTCTTTCTTCACCTCATATCCGTAGCTCACCTTGTAGTTCATGATGCGGTTGCCGGCGGCATCTACGTCGCTGAGCACCTCGGTGTTGACGTTAATCTGCGTCTTGTCCGTAATCTTGTTCTCCTTCTGTGCCGTCTCCACCACCTGCTTGCGTATGTCCCTGAGCTTCATTTCCTCCATGCTCGACTGCTGCACGAGGTCGAGCGGCACGAAGCCCTCGTCGACGGACATGGCCGTGACAGACTTGCGGTCGAGGTTGTCGTACACGTATTTCTTGCCGGTCTTGGCATTGAGCACCTCGGTATATATGACCTCAAACTGGTCGTTCTCGTTCACACCGTAGACCGTGTTGGAGAACGAAAGGTCGGCGGCATTGCCGAACGAGGCAACCTCGTCTTTCGGAATGTCGAGGGCTATTGACGGCATGCCGTCGAACTCCACGGCCAGAAGGTTTTTCTGTGAGTTGTAGTTGCCCAGCGTAACGGTCTGCGCGGCAATCATGTCACCGGCCATTTCCGTGGCCACCTCACGCTCGAAAGCCAGTTGCTGCTTGGCGCGCGTCTCGTCGTTCACACGTATGCGGTAGTCGTCCATGCTCTCGCCGTCCATCATCTTCATCCATTCGTTCATCTTCTCGCTTACGGTGGAGGTGAGTGCCTGCAGGTTGTTGGCCGACAGACCCGACAGGGCCTGCATGACAACGCCGTTGCCCGACGGGTAGAGCATGAACGTCTTCTGCTCGTCCTTGATGTCGCGGATGAAGCGCACGTTGGTCACTCCGCCGTTGAGGCTCTTCACATCAATGCGGTCGGAGGCGTTGAGGATGTTCTGCAGCACGATGGTGTTGGCGTCGGTGACCACACCGAGATACTTGTTTCCGGGGTGGAAGTAGCACGCCACACCGCCGCCCATGCCGCTGAAACTGTAGCGTGGGGTGAAACCGCGTGTTTCATAGACGTTTACATTGCCGTCTGCCGAAAGCACGGCCAGCATGGAGTTGTCGTTGGAAAAGGCTATCGAGGTGATGCCGGCCGCTGCCTGCAGCGATGTGCGCAGGGTCTTGTCCTGCATATTCCAAACCTCAACACCGGTGCCTGATGCCACGGCGGCATAATAGTTGTTTTCGCTCAGAGCCAGCAGGGCGGGGGTGATTCCCGTCGTTAACGACACGTACTGCTGATATTGCCTGGTGTCGTAGAATTTTATCTCGCCCGTCGACGTGCCCACGGCGAGCGACTTTCCGTCGGGCGAATAGCAGATGCTCTGCATGTCGGTGCCGTCTTTGATGACGGCCACGCTCTTGTTGGTGGTTTCGGCATCGTAGATGTCCACCCACGAGTTCTCACCCTGACGCACCAGAACGGCACATGTTGCGCCGCCGGGCTGTACGGCCATCTGCGACACGTTCTTCATGCGCTCGGCCAGCGCGAAATTCATCAGGTTGTAAACCTTGCCGTTGGAGACATAAAACACCTTGTAGGAATAGTTGTCAACAAAGGATGGCTGGTTCTTCAGCTTGAACACTCTCTTCTCTAACGAATTGTTTGTCTGTGCAATGGCACCTGAGAAGAATCCTCCCATGTACACAGCAATTAATGCGGTTAATGCTCTTTTCATTTTCTCTGTTTTATAGTTTTGCTTTTTTTGATTTCTTTCATTTTCCCGATATGCCCTGATTCGTTCAGAATTGATATCTGTGGATACACGAAAATCAATGCAACCGTTTCAACATTGCCTATAGATGATCCCAAGATTCGGCTGAACTGTATAAAAATGAAAAGACGTGGGTATCTGAACTTCTCGCTTATCCCACGGTTAGGCTCTCGCATTGCCCATATCTAAGGATAAGCAACGCAGTTAGCCCACGCCATGGAAATATCATAAACGAGTATGCCCACATACCATGAACATACAAGATACAATATACCCAGCATGGACGTTCCACCGTTGCGCATCTTCTTAGATATTTGGTTCAATTTGCGAGATTCAACCGTAGAAGATAACGTCCGTAAACGTCCTTTTAACCAAAATGTATAACCCCAAGCCCTTTACGGACTAACTGAGTCGGTGCAAAGATACACATATTTTCGTTAATTCAAAATAAAAAAAAGAAAAAATCGGGTGTGAAAAAACAAAGTTCAATTATGTGGTGAAAATGGCATGTCTTTTGTTTAATTCCGTTCTGCCGGTGTGTGATTCCATGTTTTTTATAGTATATTTGCAGACGATATCTTGCATACGATGAACAGAATAAGGGTTGTATTATATATAATGTGTGTGGCTGTAGCTGCGGCCGTTGCACTGTGTATCGACCGTGGTGTGGCGGAGGGAGGCCGTTGGGCGGACGATACGGCGGTTGTTTTCACCGATGAGGTTGTCAATGGATATACACCTGTGAAAAATCAGGGCAACAGCACCCTGTGTTGGGCTTACGGCATGTTGGCCGCCATAGAGACGGAACATATCATGCGGGGCGACTCGGTGCACCTGTCGGTGAAGTATGCCGCGCGGTGTCTGTTGGAGGACAATGCGCGGCGCTGTTATCTCAGCCGTGACACGGCTGCGGTGTCGATGCGCGGTATGGGCGGCACGCTGCTCGGCGTGATGGAACGCCACGGCATGGTGGCGTACGACGCTTACCGCGACAAAGCGGATGCCGACTTCACTGTTTTGGAGCGCAAGGTGGAGCGTGCGGCGCGCAAGGCCGCCAACACACGGATGGGCCTCAGGCGGCTTGACGGATATGTGGCCGACATCATCGACGGGTCGCTCGGCACGGCTCCGAAGCGGGTGTTCATGTATGGGGCGGAATACACTCCGGGAGAGTTTGCCCGCAGCGTGTGTGCACCGGGGGAATATATAGGTCTGACAAGTTTCACGCATCATCCGTTCTACACGCATTTCGCCCTTGAGGTGCCGGACAACACCGGCCACCATGAACTGTACAACGTGCCCATAGACACGCTCATGGCTGCCGTGGAAAGAGCCGTGTGCACCGGTCACGGCGTGTGTTGGGAGGGTGACACGAGCGAACCGGGATTCTCTTTCCGCCGCGGCACGGCCATGCTGCCTCCGTCGGCAGACACGTCGCAGGAGGCACGCCAACGGGCTTTCGAGCGGTTCGAGACCACCGACGACCACTGCATGGCCATCGTCGGACTGGCCCGTGACTCGCACGGGCGCCGTTTTTACATCATGAAAAACTCGTGGGGCACGGACAATCCGTACGGCGGCCTGATGTACGTGTCGGAAGATTACGTGCGGATGAAGACGGTGGGGGTGTATATGTCGAGATTTTGAATTATCACATATCCTCCAAGGTAAACAGGCGGGTTTCAATCTTATACGTTGACAAGATATGTGTCTTGACGCACTCCACCTTTCTCATGAACTCTTTATGGTCATAGTTGCGTTGCTGACGCTTTACTTCTGCAACCAGCACTTTCTTTCCTTCGGCGGAAACACCTATTATATCTATTTCATTCGCTTCCTTGCCTTTCTTACGTTCCCACCATGAACCAATGGCTGAATATTGATGACTCTCCATCATCTTCAAGCGGAAATATTTTTCAAGCATAGTTCCGGAGAATGTTGTGTAATCATCGTTGATGATTTTTCTAAGCAACACAAAATTCCTGATTTCCACCATTGACTTGTTCTTGTCATAATACCGAAACCAGAACTTGAGGAAATTGTCATTAATGTCATATCGTACATTATGCGTGCCTTCTTTCGACATTATAGGTCTAAGTCGAATTATAAGCAAATAATCTTCGATAAGCCTGCGCAGCTGCCCTCCGATACTGATACCTCCCAATGCCGCTTCTATCGACGCCTGTGTATTTATTCCACATGCAATACAGCTAAGAATGGAAAAATATACCCCGTAATCTTTTCCAAACTCTTCAATAAGGATATTTTTACCCTCATCTGTAAATGGAGAATTGTCACGCACCATAAAGTCAAGTATTCCGTTTATTGACAGATCTGTATTTTCACTTAGCAGTTCGATATACTTAGGCACCCCACCGGTAAAAGTATAAAGCGCAAGTAATTCGTCGTTATCGTATCCCGGACGATGGTCATTCATAATCTCCTTCAGGGTTTCTGTTCCAAATCCCGTCAGCCGGATTATGTTATCGGCTCTACCGAACAAAGGTTCTTTATATCCCTCGAATATCTTATGCATCATTGAAAACACCGATCCCATCAAAATCAGATTGAGATGAGTCTGTTTTCTATATTGGTCCCACAGATTCTGCATATCGCTATAAACCGACGGATTGACATATTCAAATTCCTGAAATTCATCAATGATGAAATTAAACCGGCGTGTCTTGGCCAATTCCAACACCATCTGAAACAATGAGCGGAAACTCTTGATTTCAGATGGAATATAAACTCCCAGTGTAGAAGAAATAAGCATGGAGAATTCATCACACAGCGCAGCCTCATTCTTTCTGCTCACAAAAAGATATACAGTGGGAGTGTCTCCTTTGGTGGCTTCAACGGCAAGGGAGGTCTTGCCGATGCGCCGCCGCCCGGTAATGACCGTCATTCTTGAATAGCTGTCGAACGAGAGCTTTTGTATACGCTGCAGCTCCTTTATCTCAGATGTCCGATTGTAAAATTTCATAGAACCTGATTTTTGTAACCACCGTAACAGTTACGGCGGTTACAAAATTAGCGAATTATGTCGAAATGGCAAAATCAGAATGACTTAATCCGCATTTTTTTCACTTTTTAAACAAGAAATTCGCGAAATCACAACCCGTCATAAATCAGGTTCATCCGACATTTGGAGTGATGGATATGGAATCGGTGCCATTGAGCATTAATATATCACTCGAAATGCCGGATGAACCATGAATCAGACATATTTAAGCCTGCTGAATAATATTTACTTTAACGTATGTTAAACGATACTCTGACCGCGGTTTTTGCACTACGGCGCGAAATACGCGATTTTTTGCAAAAATAGGGAGCGCTGACAGTCAGCGAGTTACAGAGATGCTAATTTGTCAATATAGCAGAGAGGGCCTTTTCTCACTCCGTTTAGGCCGTACTTGCATCACGGTTAGGCCGTAACCGCAACGCAAGTACGCCGTAAACGGAGTGTAAGGAGGGCCTAAAGGCAAGCCTGCGGTATAAAAACGGTGTGGCAATAAGACAAAAACGGGCTTATTGTCTTTCTATTTCGAGAAAAAAGAAATGTTAAATTTTGAGAATTAAACGAACATATTAACATCCGTTCAGAATACGGCTTTATGCTTCAGCCGATATTTGGAGTGACAAATAGGACCATTTTTTTGAACAGACACGGAGACACAGAGTATGTTCTAAACGCAAAGACACAGAGGCGCAAAGTTTTTAATAATCCTCCGTGTCTCTGTGTCTCCGTGTTCCCCAAAAATATTCTTTGCGTCTCAGCGTCTTTGCGTTTAAATAAAAATCTCCGCAAAACATGCGTTCTACTTATCACTCAAAATGTCGGATGAGCCACTATTTCTTCTTAATGTCCTCGTCCTTCGGTTTCGGCTCTTTCTTTGCCAACATCACCACCTTATATACAAAGTCGGTTATCCATTTCTGCGAAAAGCCCAACCGGCGGTCATATTCGCGCACGGCAACCACCGTCTTCAGGACTCCCGGGTCGGTATAGTCGTTCTTGGTGAAGATATCGTTGACTGTCTTTTCCGTCATTGTATAAAGAGCCTTCTTCATGAATCCCGGCAGACGGAGCTTGAACTTCATGAGATTGCCCATAAGCATCATGAGGTCCTGTGTGAATCCCTGGAACTGCACGAGATACACCTGCACGTCCTGCAACTTGCGGCAGTTGCGGCGCATGCTGTGGTCTATCTCCTTGAAGAAGTTGTCTTCCATGCCGTATATCTCCTTGAGCATCTTGCGGCAGCGCGCCTTCTCGCCCAACCCGAGGCGGTTGTTGACAGTAGGCACACGCAGCGTTGTCTTGAACACCCGCAAATCCGGCAGCATCGAGAGGTTGGTGATGCCGAGTTCCGCAGCTATTGCAGCCTGAAAATATACACGGATAAGGGTCATGAAATCCTCCATACCCCCTGTTTTCTGCTGTTCTTCGTCCTTTTTGCCGAACAGTCTTGATAATATGCCCATATATATAAATATGTTGAATTAATGTGATTATTAACTTTTTCGCATGCAAAGTTAAGGATTTTCCCGCATATATAAAGAAAATCCACTATAAATCGTAAGAATAATAAAATTATTTCTTACCTTTGCAACGAATTTATAACGTTATATTCAATAATTAATGAAAGGTATTGTTTTAGCCGGGGGCAGCGGTACACGGCTGTACCCGATAACCAAAGGCATAAGCAAACAGCTGATTCCGATATTCGACAAGCCGATGATATACTACCCGATATCAGTGCTCATGCTTGCCGGAATAAGGGAGATACTCATCATCAGCACACCCCACGACCTGCCCGGCTTCAAGCGTCTCTTGGGTGACGGCAGCGACCTCGGAGTGAGATTCGAATATGCCGAGCAGCCATCGCCAGACGGACTGGCACAGGCTTTCATCATCGGTGAAGAATTCATCGGCAAGGATTCGGTATGCCTCGTTTTGGGAGACAACATATTCTATGGCGGCGGATTCTCGGGAATGTTAAGGGACAGTGTAGACAACGTCGAGAAACACGGCGAGGCCACCATCTTCGGCTACTATGTAAACGACCCCGAACGGTACGGCGTTGCCGAGTTCGACAGTGAAGGCAACTGCCTGAGCATTGAGGAGAAACCGGAAAAGCCAAAGTCGAACTATGCCGTAGTGGGACTTTACTTCTACCCGAACAGTGTGGTTGAAACGGCAAAGAACATAAAGCCGAGCGCACGCGGTGAACTGGAAATAACCACCGTAAACCAAGTATACCTGAAACAGGGCAACCTGAAGGTAAAGACACTGCAGCGCGGTTTTGCATGGCTTGACACCGGCACACACGACAGTTTGAGCGAAGCCAGCACGTTCATCGAAGTGATAGAGAAAAGACAGGGGCAGAAAGTGGCCTGCCTCGAAGAGATATCGTTCAGGCAAGGATGGATAAGCAGGGAACAACTGCACAGGCTCGCAGAACCAATGCTAAAGAACGATTACGGCCGATATTTGATAAACATTTAGAAAAGTACAAGAAAAAAAGGAGATGGAAGAAAAAAACAAGATTGACAAGACAACCAATATAGAGTCAGCAGAACTCTTGGAAGAAGAAAGCTCATTCGACTTCAAAGCCATTATCACCATGTTCATACTGAACTGGCAGTGGTTCGCCCTTTCTGTATTCATATTCATTTGTGGAGCGCTCATTTACCTGCGCTACACCAACCCCGTATATCAGGTGTCGGCAAAGATGCTTATCAAAGACGACAATTCACGGAGAGGTTCCGGCAACCAAATGCTGTCAAACATGTCTGATATGGGATTCATATCTACCAGCAACGGCATCGAGAACGAGATGGAGATAATAAAAAGCCGCATCCTGGCCCGCGAGACAGTCAAGGAACTGCGCCTGTATACCGAGTACAAGGAAAAGGGACTGGTGAAGGACAGGCTGATATACAAGACCCAACCCATCAATGTAGACATCGATCCGGAAAGTCTCGAGAAACTGGACGAGACGATGATGACGGTCGACATGAAGATTAAAAAGAACGGCAACAAGTACAGCGTTGAAGGAAACGCATACGACGCAGCCGGAAATCCCGTACCGTTCAGCACCTCGTTCGACAGACTGCCCGCCACATTAAGAACAAGCGCCGGTGTGCTCACATTCACCAAAAACGACTTTGGCAAAGACACCGACAAGGACGTTCTGGTAAAAATATACCCGCCGATGGCCAAAGCTGCCGCCTATGCAGGAGCCATGGCCGTGGAGCCCGTGTCTAAAGGAACATCCATCGCGCTGATCACCATCAAAGACGAAAATGCGAGACGGGCCGACGATTTCCTCCGTCAGCACGCCGTCTGCTACAACCGTCAGGCCAATGCCGACAAAAACGAGATTGCCGTAAAGACAGAAGAGTTTATCAACAACCGTCTGGAGAAAATAAACAAGGAACTCGGCACCACCGAAAACGAACTGGAAACATACAAGAAGAGCAACAAACTGATACAACTGCAACTGGATGCCTCGGAGGCGTTGGCACAGGCCAGCTCCTACTCCGACAGGCTGTCGGAGGCAAAGATGCAGATTCAGTTGCTCGACTATCTGCGCGAACACATGGACAAGACGCAGAACAGGTATCAGATAATACCGTCGAACATCGGTCTGAACGACCAGTCGTCGACATCGCTCATCAACCTCTACAACCAGACTGTATTGGAACGCAACAAGCTGTTGCGCGGTTCTTCGGAGATAGCCCCCCAGGTAAAGGCCATCACCGGCGAGCTCGACAACCTGGAAAGCAGCATCCGCACGGCACTGCAACAGGCACGCCGCACGGCCGAAATACAGTTGCAGAGCATAGAGAAACAGTATGCCATCTACAGCAACAAGGTGGCCAGCACACCCGAACAGGAGCGCATACTCACACAGATAGGCCGCCAGCAGGAAGTAAAATCAGGACTTTACCTCATGCTGCTGCAGAAGCGTGAGGAGAACTCCATATCGCTTGCCGCTACCGCCGACAAGGGAAAACTCATCGACGACCCTGTCTTTGCAGGCATGGTAAGCCCGAAGAGCAACATGATACTGATGATGGCACTGGTATTGGGTATAGGACTGCCGTTGGGCATAATCTATCTCATACAGCTCATGCGCTACAAGATTGAAGGTCATGAAGATGTTGCCAAGCTGACCAAACTGCCTATAATAGCAGACGTTGCACTGACAAACGATGACAACAACAACGGCATAGTGGTGCACGAGAATGAGAACAACCAGATAGACGAAATATTCCGCTCCATGCGCACCAACATCCAGTTCATGCTTGAAGACGGTCAGAAAGTTGTCATGTTCACATCGTCCACATCGGGCGAAGGCAAGACTTTCAATGCCGTGAATGTGGCCATCAGCTTTGCAACACTGGGCAAGAAAGTCATCATCATGGGTCTTGACATCCGCAAGCCGCGACTGGCACAGATATTCAACTTCACGAACAGAAAACTGGGTATAACCAACCTGCTCAACAAAGAGCATGTCTCTATGGACGAAATCATGACGCAGGTAACGCCGTCGGGCGTCAACGCCAATCTCGACGTGATGCCGGCAGGCCCCATTCCGCCCAACCCCACGGAGCTTCTGGCACGCGAACATCTTGGAGACATAATCAAAACACTCAAAGAGAAATACGACTATATCATACTTGACACAGCACCTGCCGGTCTCGTCACCGACTCACTGCAGATTGGAAAGGTGGCCGATGTGGCCGTTGTTGTGTGCCGTGCCGACTATACCCCGAAGGCCAGCTTCGAGCTCTTCAACAAGCTGCACGCCGAAAAGAAACTGCCCAACATGTGCTATGTGCTCAACGGTGTGGACATGTCGAAGAAGAAGTACGGCTACTACTACGGTTATGGCAAATACGGTAAGTACGGAAAGTATGGCAAATACAGCAGCTATACCTACGGTACATACTCCAGCAGCCACTACGGTAACAAAGACGACAAATCAATCAAACTATGACAATAGCCGTAGACTTCGACGGAACCATCGTCGAACACAAATATCCGGAAATCGGCGAGGAGATTCCTTTCGCGGTTGAGACACTGAAAATGCTCACCAACGACCGCCACAGACTCATTCTGTGGAGCGTCCGCGAAGGGAAACTCCTCGACGAGGCCGTGGAGTGGTGCCGCGAGAGAGGACTTGAGTTCTGGGCCGTCAACCGCGACTACCCCGAGGAGACCCGGCAGAACAACCCGAGCTTCAGCCGCAAACTGAAAGTAGACATGTTCATCGACGACCGCAACATCGGCGGACTACCCGACTGGGGCACCATCTACCGCATGATAAGCCAACACACAACGTGGCAGGATGTTGTGGAAGAGGCGGAGAGCGGCAACCCGAAATATACGGGCCGGCACCGCAGCGAAGAGCGGAAAAAGAAGAAGTGGTGGCAAATATAAATCGTTAATAAAATACCGATTTAACAGTCATTTGTTTGGCAATACAGATATTTTTGTATACTTTTGCAACAGTAAACAATAGAATTGTCAATAACAATCAATTAAAACCATTCAGCCTATCGACGAAGATTTTACTTAATAAAAAGACAATTAAGTATGAAAAAATTCGGAAGTATGACCGACGAAGAGTTGGCCTTACTGTATGCAGGAGGAAACAATGGAGCCTTTGATGAGTTATTGGCACGCAATCAATCGAAGCTCTTTACTTATATTATGTTCGTTGTGCGCGATCAGGAACTCGCCAACGACATCTTTCAAGACACGTTCGTGAAAGTGATAACCAAACTGCAGGAAGGCAAATATGTCGACTCCGGCAAGTTCTCCTATTGGATTACGCGCATTGCCCACAACGTTATTATGGACTGGTACCGCCAGCAGAAGAACGAGCATATCATAGAACCGGTAAAGGACAACGACCTCAACAACCTGCGGGGCGACTCTGTTCTTGACAGTTGCCGCGAGCACGAGATTGTGAACGAGCAGATAATGCACGACGTGAAACGCATGATGGAGAATCTTCCAGCCCCGCAGCGCGAGGTGGTTTACATGCGCTTCTACCAGAATATGTCATTCAAGGAGATTGCCGACATCACCGGAGTGAGCATCAACACCTCGCTCGGCCGCATGCGTTATGCCATTCTCAACCTGCGGCGCATGGCAAAGAACCACGACATAATGCTGAAAACGATATAGTACGGCATTGAGTCTGTGCCAAGGATACAGACATTACGCAAAGTAGGGACATATTCTTGTATTTGTCCGTTCATCACATGTTGATATTCAACATCCATTTGACGGACAAATACAAGAATATGTCCCTACAAGTTTTATGGGCGGGATTTGATACAGCCTCACATCTATTTCAACTCCCGCAAATCGTGTATGGTCTGCTCGGGAGACGCACTCTTGAACACATAACTGCCGCTTACGAGCACATCGACACCCGCCGCAACCAGACGCGGAGCCGTGGCCGCATGCACGCCGCCGTCCACTTCAATCAGTGCTTTCGACCCGCTTTCGGCAATCATGCGCCGCAGGCGCCCCACCTTGGCTATGGTGTTTTCGATGAAGTCCTGCCCGCCGAAACCGGGATTGACACTCATAAGGAGCACCATATCCACATCACCGATTATGTCTTCGAGCATCGAAACGGGCGTAGACGGGTTCAGTGTCACCCCCGCCTTCATGCCGGCACCGTGAATTTCCTGCACGGTGCGGTGCAGATGACGGCATGCCTCAACATGCACATTCATCATCATTGCGCCGAGTTTTGCCGTTCGGGCGATATACTGTTCGGGGTGCACAATCATGAAATGCACGTCCAACGGTTTCGTGCACCGCCGCGCCACAGCTTCGAGCACGGGGAATCCGAAAGAGATGTTGGGCACAAACACGCCGTCCATCACGTCAAGATGAAGCCAGTCGGCCTCACTTCTGTTTATCATGTCTATCTCGCTGTCGAGATGGAGGAAATCGGCTGCGAGAAGAGAAGGTGAAACTAATGCCATATAACTTGTACTAATTCAGGCAAAACGGTATCGTACTGCCGTCGCCCAACTTTATTACCCGATAGGTATAAGCTATCTGTTTTATGAAATCTATTGTCCTCTCACTCGGGTTAAGACTCTCCTGTGTAAAATATCTCATAGGCTTCTCGTTTTGTTGATTATGTATTTATCTATCAAACGAGGATTGGTATGATTTATTATACAGAAGTATTACATTTTTTATCCGCCCGTCAAGTTACTTTTTATCCACCCGCAAAGTCACTCCACGGTGTACACTCCGGCCTCGTTCAGACCGTTGACGAAATCGGCGGCACGCATGCGTTTCTTGCCCGCAAGCTGCAACTCGTCGATACGCAGCATGCCGTCGGCCGTGGCCACATACATGTGCTTCCTGTCCACCACCACCGTACCGGTGTTCTCCGAGCAGGCCATGTCGGTCTTCGACGCCGAATAAATCTTCAGCACGGCGGCCTTGCCCGACGGCGGAACAAGCATTGTCCATGCACCGGGCACCGGACTCAGCCCGCGGATGAAGTCATAAACCCGCTTCTGCCCGCGGTTCCAGTCTATGCGGCATGTCTCCTTGAATATCTTCGGAGCGGCATGCAGCTCTCCCGCGCCGCCCGCCATCATCTCCTGCGGAATGGCCTCCGGATGTCCGTCGCTTTCAACAATGCGCTCAAGCGTGCGCAGACAGATGTCGGCCCCGAGCCTCATCAGCCCGTCATACACGTTCTCCACATTATAGTCGTCGGCTATGTCGAAGGGCAGCTGCATTATAACGCGCCCCGTGTCAATATCCCTGTCGAGAAAGAAAGTGGTCACGCCGGTACGCGTCTCGCCGTTGATTATGGCCCAGTTGATGGGTGCCGCCCCGCGATACTGCGGCAGCAGAGCCGCATGAACATTGAAGGTTCCGTATTCGGGCATGTCCCAAACCACCTCCGGCAACATCCTGAAAGCCACCACCACCTGCAGATTGGCCCTGTAGCCGCGCAGGGTTTCGACAAATGCGGGGTCCTTCATCTTCTCCGGCTGCAGCACGGGCAGACCCTTCTCCAGCGCATACTGCTTCACCGCCGACGGCTGCAGCACGCTGCCATGGCGGCCCACAGGCTTGTCGGGCTGCGTAACCACCGCCACCACATTATATCCGTTGTCCACCAAAGCGCGCAACGTCTCCACGGCAAACTCGGGAGTTCCCATGAACACTATCCTCAAATCTTCTTTCTTCATAACAAAATTCAGATGCTGGTTAATAATAAAAAATCAGGTCAGGACATCAGTCCTCGCTCAGGTCGGCCACCAACTTGCGGTACATGCCGTACATGCGCAGGCGGAAGATGTAGCCCTTCAGATGGTTGTCGCCGTCGAGAACAGGCAGCCCGTCGGCGTGAGTGCGCTCGAAAGTGCGCATCACCTCCGTCATGGGAGCGTCGTCGCACAGCGTTGCCGGCGGCGGCATCATCAGCTGGTCGGCACGGAAATGATGATACAGCTCCGTGCGGAACATGATGTGGCGTATCTTCCTTATGTCTATCTCGCCGAGCAGATTGCCCGCCGGATCGAGCACCGGCAGAATGTCGTGACGGCAGCGACTTATCTTGTTCACTATCTTTCCAAGCTCCATCTCCGGCGTTACGAACATGTAATGACGGTCGATAACGCTGTCAAGACTCATCAGCGTGAGCACAGCATGGTCGGTGTGATGGGTTATCAGCTTGCCCTGCTTGGCCAGGCGCATGCCGTAGATACTGTGCGGCTCGAACACGTTTATCGTGAGATACGAGCACACACTGACAATCATGAGAGGCAGAAACAGACTGTAGCCCCCCGTTATCTCGGCAATGAGGAATATGCCCGTGAGCGGTGCGTGCATCACTCCCGACATGACACCCGCCATGCCGAGCAGCGCGAAGTTCTTCTCCGGAATGTACACACCTATATTATATATGTTCCAAAGCCGCGCGAACAGGAATCCGCCGAAGCACCCGATGAACAGGCTGGGGGCGAACGTACCGCCGCAACCGCCGCCTCCGTTGGTGGCCGACGTGGCCACAACCTTGGTCAGCAGCACGAGCGACAGGTAAAGTATGAGCAGATTGTTGCGGCCCGAGAACATCGAGTTGCGCAGAATGTCGTTCCATTCGCCTTCGGTATGTCCGTTGAGCAGCAGGTTGATGTCGCGGTAACCCTCGCCGAACAACGACGGGAAAAAGAATATGAGAAGGCTCAGCACGGCACCGCCGATGGCGAGTTTCACATACGGGCGGTCCTTGAAACGCGCGAAGATACCCTCGCAGAAAGTCATCGTACGTATGAAGTAAAGGCTTATCAGACCGCAGGTGATACCGAGCAGGATGCTCGCCGGCACACGCTCTATCACCCAGTCGCTGTCGAGATGGAACGAGAACAGCGCCGTAGACCCGCTGAAAACGTATGTAAAGCAGGTGGCCGTGACGCACGAGACGAGCACCGGCAGCAGCGAAGCCATGGTAAGGTCGATCATAAGCACCTCGAGAGTGAACACAAGGCCGGCTATCGGCGCCTTGAATATGCCGGCAATGGCACCCGCCGCGCCACAGCCCACAAGCAGCATGAGCGTCTTGTTGTCCATCTTGAACAGCTTGCCGAGATTCGAACCTATGGCCGAACCCGTCAGCACGATGGGCGCCTCGGCTCCCACCGAACCTCCGAAACCGATGGTTATGGCCGATGCCACCACCGACGACCAGCAGTTGTGCCCCTTCAGACGGCTCTGCTTGCTGCTTATGGCATACAGTATGCGCGTTATTCCGTGGCTGATGTTGTCCTTTACCACATAGCGCACAAACAGCGAAGTGATGAAGATGCCCACCACGGGATATACCAGATAGAGCCAGTTGGCCGCATAACGGTCGAACGAACCGGTGAGCAGCGCGCCTATCTGGTTTATCAGTCCGTGCAGCACAAAGGCCGCGACGGCCGAAAAGAAGCCGACGAGAAAAGCGAGAAACAGTATGAATGTACGCTCGCTTATGTGGTCCTCGCGCCAGTCAAGCAGCCGTTGGAACAGCGTTCTCTCCCCAATATCCTCTATATCCGCACCTGTCATTACTTCCGTTTTATACAGTCGTTCACTTCCGTATTATACGCACCTCACCGCCCATGCCGAGCTTTATGATGCTCGACGGCGTGTGAGGCTTGTGCTCCTGACGGCGTGTCCAGCATACATAGTCCACCGCGTCGAGTATCTCCTGCGAGATGTCGCAGTAGTTCTGCGCCGCCGGTTCGCCCGAGATGTTGGCCGAAGTGGACACCACGGCCTTCTGAAAGCGGTAGCACAGCTCCTTCGAGAACGCCTCCTGGGTGATGCGCAGGGCTATGCTTCCGTCTTCGGCGATGAGATTAGGCGCCAGATTCACGGCCCCGTCGAGTATCACCGTCGTGGGCTTGTCTACACAGTCGAGCAAGTCCCACGCCACATTGGGCACCGTGCGCACATAGCGCTGCAGCCGTGCGTCGCTGTCGACAAGGCATATCATGGCCTTCGAGTCTTCACGCTTCTTTATCCTGTATATGCGTGCCACGGCCTCGGCGTTGGTGGCATCGCAGCCTATCCCCCACACGGTGTCGGTAGGATAGAGTATCACCCCACCCTTACGCATGGTCTCAACGGCCTGTCTTATATCTTCTTCTACTTTCATTTTGAATTACGAGTTACAAATTTGGAATTACGAGTTGTCGGCTTATGCCGATTACGAATTATTGAGTTACGAATTGAATTGTGTGTCAAAATGCAAAGGAAGCAACTTGTAGGGACATATTTTTCGCTATGCTCAACAACACGTCTTGTATTTGTCCGTTC
>ENA-OYXX01000214-OYXX01000214.1-human-gut-metagenome-genome-assembly--contig:-NODE-214-length-28046-cov-8.354543_pt1 | contig 28046 bp, 17 predicted proteins | sample MGYA00243976_ERZ653434 | MGnify/ENA primary metagenome ERZ653434 (study PRJEB26926, sample SAMN06165112) | human gut metagenome | biome: ENVO:00009003; feature: ENVO:2100002; material: ENVO:00002003...
GAGATCTAGTACGGTCTCGTGGGCTCGGAGATGTGTATAAGAGACAGCTGCTATATTGACAAATTAACATTCGCGTAACTCACTGACTGTCAATACTCTCCATTTTTGCGAAAAAATCGCGTATTTGGGAACGTAGTGCGGAAATCGTTATCAGATAATATTTCCCGTCATGCTTTATCACGCGGCTGCCCTCAAGAAGCCCCGTCTCCTCGACATCGCGCTCTATCACGGTGGTGTCCAGTCCGCCCTCCCTCATGCTCTTCAGGTCGGCGGTAAGCTCGTTGAGCCGTTCCTGACCGCTGAACACGTACACGCGGCCGTCGTCGTCGAAGAAATGCGTCCAAATGAGGTGATGAAATATGTCCAAATGAGGTAATGGAACACGTCCAAATGAGGTAATACAGAATTATTTTATTATCTTTGCAGCGTTAAAACCCATTAAATAGGCTGTCTCAGAGACTGAAGAGGGTGTATCATCACACTTTTTATTTCACCACGGCCTTTAAAGTGCGGACCGAACCGTCGGCCATCCTCTGGCGCACGATGCTCACACCGCTCTGCGGAGAGGCCATCATGCGTCCCGCCAAGTCGTACGTATCGTACACTCGGCACCAGCGGCAGCATCGACAGGCAGTATGGCAGTGGGGGCACGCCGTCGTCGCTCAGGAAGACGCGGCTGACAGCTATGGCAGCTGTTCCGTTGGTGGAGAATCCGGCCATGCGTATGGCAGACTCGTCCACCGTCTTGACGTTGGCAAGATTTATCTTCGTCGTGGCAGCCGTCAGCGTGCGCACTGAAAACTACAAACGGTTGAAAGAACGGATTGCCAAGGCAAAGAACCGTATAGAATTCTGTTGGTAGGCAAATGAGACTTGTACCCTTAACACCAGAATATGAATTTACACAGTTTGACTGTGGAGACAATGACTTGAACGAGTTTCTGTTTGAGGATGCCAAGAACTTCCTTCTGAAGCGCATAGCCAATACTTTCATCCTTGAGGATGAGGGACGGATTGCAGCTTATTTCTGCCTGCTGAATGACAAGATAAGCCGATTGGAAAAAAATCGGCTCCGTAACGGTGTTACAAGGCACAAGTAACGGTGTTACAAGGCCGAAGTAACGGTGTTACAAGGCCGAAGTAACAACGTTACCCGAGCCTTGTAACACCGTTACGAGACCTTAACGACTGTCAGGTTACATTTTCACGCTGAGTTTCTTCCCAGAGTAAGCCACGGTGCGCGACGTGCCGTCGGGCAGCTTCACTGTGAAGCTGCGCTTCTGCGGCATGCCGGGATATGCTCCGCGGCGCTGGCCGATGGTGAGCGTGCGGCGGGCGTCGCTCCATGTAAGCTGTATCTCCATGCGCTCGCCGCGCTCATAACCGTAGCCGTCGCCCTCGTCTTCATAGAGCGTGAACGAACCGTCGGCACCAGGATAGACGCGGAGTTCAAGCTCTGACCAGTCGCGTCCGGCGGTCGACTGCATCTCGCGGCCCACGGGAACGATGCCGCCGGCACGGACGAACATCGGTATGGTGCCGATGGTGGTAGTCAGGGTTATGTCCTGACCGCCGTCATAACGCCGGCCGGTGTCGAAGTCGTACCATACCGTCGGCGTACTGTCGGAGGACGGAAGATAGACCTTGGCCGTCTTCTGCGCGGCAAAGTCGACGCTGATGTCGGCTCCGCCGTCGGCATTGCCCTTCTTGTCCCATCCGCTCATCTCGTCCGTCTTCACTATCTTCTCGGGCGTGTACTGCGCGTGCACCACGGGAGCTGCCAATATGTTGCGGCCGAACATGAACTCATGGGCCATGTCCCACGTGCGGCGGTCGCCGGAGAACTCGGCAGCCAGGGGGCGCATGTAGCTGTCGTCATTGGCCGTCACCTGCCACGCCGTGCTATATATATAAGGTAAGAGACGGTAGCGCAGCTTTACGGTATTCACCAAGGCATCGTATACTGGCTCGCCGGCCTTACCATAAAGATAGAACTCACGTGGCACATCGGTGCCATGACTGCGCATTACGGGGCAGAACATCGTATACTGTATCCAGCGCACATAGAGTTCGCGGTAAAGAGGGTTGTTTGCGCCTCTGCTTTCTCTTTTTCCCTTGTTGTATGCTCCGGCAAAGAAGCCTCCGCCGTCGCTGTTGTAGTTGGGGTTGCCGGTGAGCGTGAAGTTCAGTCCGGCGGGAATCTGCGCACGCAGGCTCTCCCACGACGAACCCACATCGCCGCTCCACACGTTTGAGGCGTAGCGCTGCTGTCCGGCGAAGCCCGAGCGGGTCATGATGAAGACACGCTTGCTTGAATCGGCAGCCAACTGATGGTCGTGCACACCGCCGACAGTGGCCAGCGGGTAGGCATTGCGCAGGCGGCGGAACGTGGCGGTGCGCGTGTCGCCCACCTTGGTGTCAAGATCGGCGGGCTGCATATTCATATTGTCAGGCTCGGTAGAGTCCATCCACCATCCGTCGATGCCCATCTTGTGGAGACGCTGGAGGTTCTGCCAGTAGATGTCGCGGCTCTCCGTGGCGTAAGGGTCGTAGCAACACACGCCGCTGGGATAGTCCATGCGCGGCGGCCACTGGCTCTCGATGCCGCTCTGCGGCCACGTCTGGAACTTGAAGAGGCGGTTCCTCTCTGACAGTTCGCGATAGCCCTTGGTCTGCGGACCGAAGCTGCTCCAGATGGTTATCATCAGTTTGGCGTCCTGACGGTGAATGTCGTCGATATAGTTCTGAGCGTTGCCGAAGCCCTCGCCGAGGAACTCCATGGCGTTCCACAGATAGTGCGAGCCCCAGTACTGCCAGTCCTGCACGATGCAATCGAGCGGTATGCCCAGTTCGCGGTACTTGCGGACCACGCCCACGGTCTCGCCGAGCGACTTGTAACGCTCCTTCGACTGGAAGAAACCGTACGACCAGAGCGGCATCATCGGCACCCGGCCGGACAGCGTGCGCACGAGCGCGGTGGTCTTGTCGAGCGAGCCGCCGTACATGAAGTAGTAGTCTACGCCGTCGCCCACATCGGAACGGAACTGCATGCCGTTCTCGTCGTCATCGAAGTTTGTCGGCGAATAGTTGTCCCAGAAGAGTCCCCAGCCCTTTATGCTCTGTATGACGTTCTGATAGTCTTCCAGATTCGACTGCACGACATGGCGGTGGGTTCCGCGGCGGTTCATCCTTCCGTCCTGAAGTATGCCGAGGCCGTAGATAGGTTCGTCGGCTCCGAGGGTGAACGACTGGTTGACCCTGAAGCCGCCGGCATCGGCCCCGCCGGTGATGGCCTCAAGCGAGAAGTCTTTCTCGGCGAGCAGCGCGCCGCCATCTTTTGCGGTAAACGTGACGCGGCCGGTACGGCTGTCAACGCTGACGGTCAGCCTGCGGCTGCCGACGGTCACCGTGCCGCCATCATCGCGGCGCGTCACCTTCACGTCTGCCGGCGTCATGGTCACGGCGAGGCTCTTCTGCATGGCCGCGCCGTCAGTGGCCGTCTTCGTTATGCGCACAATGTTGTCGGCATAAAACGTCACGCCGACAACGCCTTTACCTGTCTGTACCTTCACGCCCTCCGCCCAAACAGCGGGAGCAAGGAAGAGCATCAGCAGCATCGCTGCAAGAAATGCTTTGGTTGTTGATGATTGTCTGTTCATTGATACTTATTGCTTGATCATTAATTTTATGTCAATTTTCTCCGTCACCGTCAAAAGGCACTTGCAAAGATAAAGCAAAAACAAGAGAAAGCGCATGTATTAATGTTGATTTGACAATGCACAAATGTTGAAAAGCCCGATAAACAGTGGCTTTTCAACATTTGTGCAAGTATGGGGACAGGTCATTGTTTTTTCCATTCGTCATTCCCGGTATATTCCGACGGCCGGCAGCCATACTGCTGCATGAAGCATTTGCTGAAATATCCGGGACTGCTGAAGCCGGTCATCTCGGCCACTTCGGCTATGCTGCGGCCGCCCCCGGCTATAAGCTCGGCGGCGCGGGTGAGGCGGATGGTGCGGATGAAGGCCACGGGCGACTTGTCCATCGCGGCCATCAGCTTGCGGTAGAGTCCGGTGCGCTCCATGCAGAGGTCGCGGCTAAGCTGCTCCACGGAATACGACGGGTTGGACATGTTCTTCTCGACGAACGCCGTGGCGCGGTTCATGAACTCTATCTCCTGACTGCTCATCTGCGGGCGGCCGTCAGTCTCCTCGCGGTCGGACAGCACGACACTGGCCGAACTCTCAAGCCGGCTGCACTTCTCGACGAGACTCTGGATGCGCGTCAGCAGCATGTCCTCGCGGCGCTTGCGCTCCGCCTTGCGGCTGATGGAGCGGGTGTAGGCACGAACGGCGGCGAAGACCGTGAGGATGAGAATCAGCGCGTAGGCAGTGTATGCCCACATCGTGGCCCACCACGGACTGCGGATGACGAGCACGAGGCGCCGCACGCCGCCGTCCCAGCGGTCGGCACGGGCCGAAGCCATCACCTCGATGGTGTACGTGCCGGGCTGCATGCCCACAAACGAGAGGTAGAACTGGCCGCGACCGTCGACCATGTTTCCGGCCGAGTCGGCGCTTACGACATGCCATGCCTTGTCCTGCTCCACGATGCGGTAGCGGTAGAACGTGCTGCGAGGCCGCACGAACTTCATGGCCGAGAACTGGAAGGCTAAGGCATTGTCGGAATGTTTCATCGTCAGCCGTTCGGTGAACGCGGCGTCGGCCGTCATGCCGCTCTCGCCTACACCGAGCCTGCGGCCGTGAAGAAAGACGGACGTGAGCACCGGAGTGAGGGCGGGAGAATATTCGCGCGTGTCGAAGACGCCGTTCATGGGCGAACTGTAGAACACGCCCTTGTCGTAGCTGCCGAGCCAGATGCCTCCCTCGCGGTCCTGACAGATGGTGTTGAAGCCCGTGGCGAGCATCGTGCCGTCGGGCAGACGCAACTCGGGATAGAGCGTGCGGGAGCCGGTGGCGAGATCGAAGAGCCAATAGCCCCGGTCGGTGGAGATATACGCCTTGCGCTCGGGCGTGACGATGAGCGTGTGCAGGTTATAGTCGCACTCGAAGAGCCGCCGCCATTCGCCCGTGCGCGGGTTGAACGAAAGGAACAGCGACCGGCGGCCCATGCGCGTCTGGTAGAACATGCCGTCACTGCCGCGCACCACGAGCGAAGTCCGGTCATGCAGCGGTGCCTCGTCGCGGCTGTAGGCACGGTATACCGACAGTGGACGCCCGCCCTTCGCGCCGAACACCGACACGGAACCGTCGCTCGTGAAGACGTATATACGTCCGCCGTATGTGTCAAGGTCCTGCACGCGGCCGCTGCCGTCGGGCATCAGCAGCCCGGCCGTACCGTCATCACGCCTCACCGTACGGCCGTCCACTGTCCATACGTATCCCTGCGTGTCAACGTAGAAGTCGCCGACCGGCCTTGCCCCCGCTGCCCCACCCTCTTTTGCGCCCGCAAGCAACGCCGTACAGCTGTCGACGAAGCACAGCGTACGCAGGTCGAGACAAACCACCTGCCACCTGTTCTTCACCCACAGGCGGTAGTGACGGTCGACAAACAGTTTGGTAAACCCGTCGTAATCCGGCAGCGGCGCGTATGCCGTGCTGTCCTTGCGTATGGCCTTAAACTGCGTGCCGTCGTACAGGCACACATCGCTCTCTGTATCTACGACAATACGTCCGTCCTTCAGCTGCATCATCTGAAGCACATGCTCGCCGCTCAGTCCCTGCTCGCGGTTGAAAGAATAAAATGTCTTTTCCGCCGCGAAAAGGGCAACGGAAAAGACATTAAAACATAACAGCAGTATCGCTGACGCATGCCTTGCCATAGTCATGGGTGTATATATTGTACTTAATACAGGTTTTCGTCGTTGCCATAAAGTAATTCTTTCAGTTCTTCTTTTGTCGGCAGATAAGTCATATACCGGGCTGCAAAAATCTGTTTCTCATCTTTTGGCAATGTGTATTCTACAACAGCGTCGTTCTTCTCGGCACAAAGAACGATTCCCACCGGAGGATTGTCTCCGGGATTCATCAGCTCCCGCGTATAATAATTGACATACATCTGCATCTGCCCGAGATCCTGATGGCTGAGTGCATCTATTTTCAAATCAATCAGCACGTAACAACGGGCCGGAATGTTATAGAACACAAGGTCTATATAAAAATGCTGCCCGTCGAGTGTAATGCGTTTCTGGCGTGCCACGAAACTATAGCCGCGCCCCATCTCCAAAAGAAAATGCTGCAACTTGCTGATGAGCATCTGTTCCAAGTCGCCTTCAAGGAAATGCTCGCCTTGCTTAATACCCAGAAATTCCAAGATGAAAGGGTCGCGGATTATTTCCCTCGGCTGCATTTCCTTCGGTGCAGAATCATGAATCTCTGCCCTTACCTTATCCTTGTCACGGCTTGCCAACATCCGTTCGTAGAACATCGTGTTGATTTGGCGTTGAAGCTGGCGAACACTCCAGTTGCACGCTACACATTCGGACAGATAATAGTCCCGGGCTGTTTTGTTCTCTACACGAATCAGATGCCGATAATGAGACCAACTCAATTCATCACACACTGTGTGGCGAATTGGATAAAACAAGTAGAACTGCCTCATATATCGAATGTTGGTAGTGGAAAAGCCACCACCATATTCAGCTTTCAAACGTCTGGAAAGTCTGTCAATAACACCCTTCCCATATTCCGCTTTCACATTTCCCTGCTGCTCATACTCCACAATGTATCTGCCTACTTGCCAATATGCTTCCACGGTAATGGAATTTACAGTCCGGGCTATTTGTCTGCGCGCGTTGTCAAGCATCTGTTTGATTTGTACAAAAAGATGCTCTTCAGGATTATTCTGTGGTGTCGGATTAGCTGCCATTTAAAATATAGTTTATTTTGCGAAGATACTAATATTTCTGCATATATCTTTCATTCAACAAAACAAATTTGCCAATTACACCAAAATATCAGGCAATATGTTTACAAATGGAAAAGACGGTATGTCAAAATACCGATTACGGCGGAATGGCATCGTTTCAAAACACTTTTTTATTCGGGCTACGCAACGTTTCGCCATGTTACGGATTTCAATGACGCATTATTGAATATTCTTGAATATAAAGGACTAAACGCTTTTTTTTGAAGTTTTTCACACATAATTATAAATAAATGGTTATCTTTGTACCAAGTTATCATAACGGGCTGAATCGATACAGCTTCCCTTATCATGACTGAAAGAAATATACGAGAACGATTTTATAACATTAACCAAACATAAATTGAGTATGAAAGATTTTCTAAAGCATACCCTCGCCACAATAGTGGGCATCATCGCCGCTTCGGTGATAATGGGTATCATCGGCATTATCGCAATAGCCGGAATGATTGCCTCCGAAGAGACAACAACCAAAGTCAAGGACAACTCCGTCTTCGTGCTTAACCTCTCCGGCACCCTTGAAGAGAGAGCCAAAGAAGACTTCATGGCACAACTGACCGGCAACGTGAGCAACAATCTGGGACTCGAAGACATACTGTATGCCATAAAAGAGGCCAAGGAAAACAAGGACATAAAAGGTATATACATCGAGGCCGGAGCCTTTGCCAGCGACTCGCCCGCATCGTCACAGGCCATAAGAAACAGTCTGGCCGACTTCAAGAAAAGCGGCAAATGGATAGTGGCCTACGGAGAAACCTACACCCAGACCACATATTATATATGTTCTGTGGCCGACAAGGTGCTGCTCAACCCACAAGGCATGGTCGACTGGCACGGACTGGCGGCACAGCCGATGTTCCTGAAAGACCTGCTGGCCAAATTCGGGGTGAAATTCCAATTAGCCAAAGTCGGCAAATACAAGAGCGCACCCGAAATGATGACGGCGGACAAGATGAGCGAGCCGAACCGCGAGCAGGTGACGGCATACATCAGCACCATCTGGGACGTGATGCTCACCGACGTGTCGGCAAGCCGCAAGCTGAGCAAGGACACACTCAACGCCTACGCCGACAGATACATGGCCTTCTCCGACCCGCAGGACTACGTGAAGACGAAACTCGTGGACAAACTGCTGTACAACGACGAGGTGAAGAAGGAAATAAAGGCAATGCTGAAAATCAAGGATGACAAGAAGATAAACAGCCTGTCGATGAACCAGATGCTCAATCTGCCCGACAACGACACTGAAAATGACAACGAGATAGCCGTATACTATGCCTATGGCGATATCGTGACAACCAATACCGGCGGACTGACAGGCAACGCCTGCATAGCATCCGATGACGTTTGCCGCGACCTCGACAAACTGGCAAAAGATGACGATGTGAAAGCCGTGGTACTCAGAATAAACTCCGGCGGCGGCAGCGCATACGCCTCGGAGCAGATATGGCACTCGGTAATGAACATCAAGGCCAAGAAGCCGGTGGTGGTGTCCATGGGCGGCATGGCCGCATCAGGCGGATACTACATCAGTTGTCCGGCCAACTACATTTATGCCGAGCCGACCACACTTACCGGCAGCATCGGCATATTCGGCATGTTCCCCGACGTGAGCGGACTGCTCACAGACAAGCTCGGTGTGAAGTTTGACGAGGTGAAGACAAACAAGCACAGTGCCCTCGGCTCGATGGCACGGCCTTTCAACGCAGAGGAGATGAGCATCCTCGAGGCTTATGTAGACCGCGGCTACTCACTGTTCCGCAAGCGTGTGGCCGACGGACGCCGCATGAAGGTTGATGCAGTGGAAGAAATAGCCCAAGGACGGGTGTGGACCGGACGCGACGCCCTGAAAAACAAGCTCGTCGACGCGCTGGGCGGTCTGGACAAGGCCGTGGCCAAAGCTGCCGAACTGGCCAAACTCAAAGAACACCACACAGTAAACTATCCCGCACAACCCGACTGGATGGAGCAGCTGATGGCAAAAACCGGCAGCAAGAGCTACATTGACGAACAGCTCAGGGAGACGCTCGGCGAATACTACGCACCATTCTCTTTTGTAAAGAACATCAGCAACCAGGATGCCATACAGGCACGACTGCCATATCACCTGACAATAAAGTAACAAGAATACAGGCCCCACCCTTCATTTCTCCATATCAACCACATGCCGGAGAAAACAAAGGGTGAGGCCCTTTATTTTAAACGACACTGCATGGAAGGAGACTTCATCAAGATAAACAACTGGCTGTTGCCACTTAGCTGGACATACGGCTTCTTCGTCAGACTGCGCAACACACTCTTTGAAGTGGGAATACTGAAAAGCCGCAGTTTTGACATACCAATGATATCGGTTGGCAACATAACCGTGGGGGGAACGGGCAAGACCCCCCATGTGGAATATCTGATAAGACTCCTGCAAGACAAGTTCCATGTAGCGGTGCTCAGCCGCGGTTACAAGCGGAAGACACGCGGATTCATTCTGGCAGACAAGGAATCGACGGTGAAAGACATCGGCGACGAGCCTTACCAGATGAAACAGAAATATCCCGATGTGACCATTGCCGTGGACAAAGACCGCCGCAACGGCATAATGAGACTGACAGAAAACGAGTCAGGCAAGGACATCGATGTGGTGCTGCTTGACGATGCCTTCCAGCACCGCTATGTAAAACCCGGCATCAACATCCTGCTCGTCGACTACCACCGGCTTATCATCTACGACAAGCTGTTGCCCGCCGGACGCCTGCGCGAACCTCTCTCGGGAAAGAACCGTGCGGACATTGTCATCGTAACCAAATGTCCGCGCGACCTCAAACCTATGGAGTTCCGCGTCATCACCAAGGCCATGAGCCTCTACCCTTACCAGCATCTCTACTTCACCACACTCGACTACGATGCGCTGCATCCCATATATTGCGGCGAGGAGCGGGCGTTGAGCACAATATCGGCCGACGAAAACATCCTGCTCGTCACCGGCATCGCGTCGCCACGCCAGATGATAGTAGACCTCACGCCCTATTCCGAACACATCCACCCCATGACATTCGGCGACCATCATGCCTTCACCGCAAAAGATGTGGAAAGAATAAACGAGGCGTTCGACGCCCTACCCTCGCCCAAACTCATCATAACAACTGAGAAAGACGCTACGCGCATCTTCGGACTGAAAGGGCTTAGCGACGGTGTAAGGCACAACATATACACTCTGCCGCTGAAAATAAAATTCATGCTCGGACAAGAAGAAACGTTTAACGAAAACATTATAGGCTATGTACGAAAAAATTCAAGAAACAGCATCCTGGTTAAAGCAAAGGATGACCACAAGTCCAAAAACGGCAATCATTCTGGGAACAGGCCTCGGACAATTAGCTTCAGAAATAACTGACACCTACGAGTTCGCATACAGCGACATACCCAATTTTCCCGTCTCGACAGTAGAGGGACACAGCGGAAAGCTGATTTTCGGGAAACTCGGCGGCAAGGACATCATGGCCATGCAGGGCCGTTTCCACTACTACGAGGGTTACTCGATGAAGGAAGTTACATTCCCAATCCGCGTGATGTACGAGCTGGGCATCGAGACCCTGTTCGTGTCGAACGCCTCGGGCGGAATGAATCCGGAGTTCAGAATCGGCGACCTGATGATTATCACCGACCACATCAACTTCTTCCCCGAGCACCCGCTGCGCGGCAAGAACTTCCCCACGGGTCCGCGCTTCCCCGACATGCACGAGACGTACGACCTCAAACTCATCGCCGAGGCCGAAGCCATTGCTGCCGAAAAAGGCATACGCGTGGTTCACGGTGTTTACGTAGGTGTGCAGGGTCCCACATTCGAGACACCGGCAGAATACAAGATGTACCACCGCCTGGGTGGCGACGCCGTGGGCATGAGCACTGTGCCGGAGGTAATCGTGGCACACCACTGCGGCATAAAGACATTCGGCATCAGCATCATCACCGACCTCGGACTGGAAGACACACCGGTGGAGGTGAGCCACGAGGAGGTGCAGGAAGCCGCCAACAAGGCACAGCCGCTGATGACGGAGATTATGAGAGAGATGATTAACAGAGCATAAATGGACATTTCAAAACTCGGTGAGTTCGGTCTCATCGACCGACTTACAAAAGACATTGAGATAAAGAACCCGTCGACGCTACGTGGCGTGGGCGATGACTGTGCCGTGCTGAGCTATCCCGACAAGCAGGTGCTCGTAACCACCGACATGCTGATGGAGGGTGTGCACTTCGACCTTACATACACCGACCTGCGCAACCTCGGATACAAGGCGGCAATGGTCAACATCAGCGACATCTTCGCCATGAACGGCACCCCGCGGCAGATTACGGTGAGCCTCGCACTGAGCAAACGCTTCACGGTGGAGGACATGGAGACATTCTACGAAGGTCTGCGCGCCGCCTGCAACAAGTGGGGCGTAGATATAATAGGTGGCGACACCACTTCGTCGTATACGGGTCTGGCCATCAGCATCACTTGTATAGGTGAGGCCGACAAGCAGGATATTGTATACCGCAGCGGTGCCAAGGAGACCGACCTTGTATGCGTGTCGGGTGACCTCGGCGCCGCATACATGGGCCTGCAGCTTCTCGAACGTGAGAAGTCGGTATACTACCAGCAGGTGGACGAGGCACGAAAGAAAGGCGACAAGAATGCACTGGCCGAACTGGCGCACTTCGAGCCCGACTTTGCCGGAAAGGAATATCTGCTGCAACGGCAGCTCAAGGCCGAGGCACGCGGCGACATCATCGCACGCCTGCGCGAAGCCAACATACGCCCCACGGCCATGATGGACATCAGCGACGGCCTGTCGAGCGAGTTGCTCCACATCTGCAAACAGAGCCATGTGGGCTGCCGCATTTTCGAGAAGAACATCCCCATCGACTACCAAACGGCCGTGATGGCAGAGGAGCTGAACATGAACGTGACGACATGTGCACTCAACGGTGGCGAGGACTACGAACTGCTGTTCACCGTACCCATCGGCGACCACAGCAAGATAGAGATGCTCGACGACGTCAAGCTCATCGGACACATCACAAAGGAGAGCCTCGGCAGTGTGCTCGTCACCCGCGACAACAACGAGTTCGAACTGAAAGCACAGGGCTGGAACCCGCTGCAATAAATCCGAGCCGCCGTCCCGCGGCTGCCACAACGGCCTTGCCATAAGGTAAAACAAGGAGGGTGTGTCAAAATGCAAGTTGCTTCCCTTGCATTTTGACACACCCTCCACCAATATAAGTTATATTACTCACCAATATAAGTTGTTTTACTCTATTGCAAAGGCTTCACCAAGCGATGGAAACCATATCATTAGAGCCCAATTAGCCGCCAAATCCCTTAAAAGTTGTTAACAACTATAAAGTATCGCGATGATATTTTCTTTTATTAAAAATATTTATTGTACCTTTGCACCGCAATTCAGCACAAGAGATTGGTGCCATAGCTCAGTTGGTAGAGCAAAGGACTGAAAATCCTTGTGTCCCCGGTTCGATTCCTGGTGGCACCACTCCTCCTTTCATTAGCCCTGTTAGCGCAAGCTGCAGGGTTTTCTTTTTGTGTAAAACCAAAGTGATTTTTCTACGAAACGCGGCCCGCGCAGCATAGTTGCGTATTCGCCTGCTCTTTAAATAGGATTGAATACGCTTAAACATTATTCGGGCCAGCCTCGAAAGAATATTTATGTTTTATGTTATGATATAATGTCGATAAGTCCGTATGTTCCGTTAAAAACGGTTCTTTTTTTGTTTTGTAACTAAAAAACAGTTATCTTTGTGCCGTTAAAACAAAGATAATGTGGGAACAAAGGAAAAACTGATAGAACGTTTCAAGGCACAACCAAACGATTTCACTTGGAATGAACTTGTGAGACTGTTTGCCATTTTCGGTTATGAGGTTGGCAACAAGGGGCAGACGAGCGGCTCACGAGTAATTTTCAAGAAAGGAGAAAGTTCTTATGCCGCCCACAAGCCACACCCCGACAGCATAATCAAGGCGTATGTAATGAAACAGGTACAGGAATTCCTAAAAAACAATAAGCTGATATGAATACGATGAGTTACAAGGGCTACATTGGTAGCATAGAGGTGAGCGAGAAAGATAATTGCTTATTCGGCAAAGTGTTGGATTTGCCCCATGATACAATGATTACCTACGAGGGGGAAACCGTTGCGGAACTTCGGGATGATTTTCATGGAGCTGTTGAGGACTATCTTATCCATTGTAAAGCGGAAGGCATAGAACCACGAAAGAGTTATTCCGGAGCGTTGAATGTACGCATCTCTCCGGAAATACATGGCAAGGTTGCCATGCTTGCAAAACAGACCGGGATTTCTATCAATGCTTTCATCAAAGCTGCGGTAGAAAAGCAAGTCGCAGCAATGTTATAACAGCTAAAACATACGAAAACAATCTTATCAATGCTCTTCGCGAAAATGCGGTAAGATTAACAGATTGTACCCTGGGGTGGATACAAAAAGAGGGTGTGTGGGTATTTTGACACCCTCTTTTTTTAGTTTTCTTCGGAAACGCCCTGCCCACCGCCATTTCAAGACATCAGAAGAGGCATTTCAAAAACAAGAATATTTACACAAACAACTGTTAAAATATTGAATTTCAGCATAGTGCAAACATGTCGCTTTGACACTTTTTCTATATTTTCCTTGGCCGGTTCAATAATTTTGTATAACTTTGCACCCGAAAATTGAAAGATGGCACAATGATGTCTCGCGGTGAGACATGCCACAAAAGAGTAAAAGCAAACAGGAGTTCAGACACGAGCAGCAATAGTGTTGATTGGAGCCGTGTCGCGGATGGCCGAAGAAAAGCCGGGAATCTTCCAAAAGAGAAACGGCATTTCAAAGCACAAAAAACATCCATACTCCATAAATCAAATAATAATGAGTAAAATAGCAAAGATTGTATGTTCAGGTTTTATTTTGTTTACATCGATTCACACTGCGGCATTTGCCAATGACAGCAAGAATCACAGTCCCAAATCTTTCGACTGGTCTCCGGTGATAGAAGCCATAATATCGGTTGAAAGTGAAGGAAACCCCAACGCCGTAAGCGGCAAATCATGCGGAGCAATGCAGATTACCCCCATTCTTGTAAAAGAGTGTAACCTCATTCTGCAACGCAGAAACATAAAGAAAAGATTCACACTGAGCGACAGATTCAGTGTGGAAAAATCAAAAGAAATGTTTCTGCTCATCCAGTCATACCACAATCCGGACAACAACGTGGAAAAAGCCATCCGTTCGTGGAACGGCGGCCAGAGATACAGCGTAAAGCGTACGCAGCGCTATTATAATAAGGTGATGAGCAGAATGAAGTGAAAACAACACAAAGATGCTGATAAAATCTTAAAAAGTGCGGTTCTGTCAGACTTTAGCATTACTTTTGTAGTCTTACAATTACAAACAGAAAAATCTTAAAATTATGACAACAGGTATCATCATTCTCATTGTTGCCGTGCTCCTCGTGCTGTGGTGCATAGGCATCTACAATAATCTTGTAAAACTGAGAAACAACCGCGAGAACGCATTTGCCAACATCGACGTACAGCTGAAACAGCGCCACGACCTCATACCGCAGCTTGTGGCCACGGTCAAAGGATACGCCTCTCACGAAAAGGAGGTGCTCATGCGAGTGACCGAGGCACGTTCGGCCGCCATGGGGGCTACGTCAATCAACGACAAGATACAGGCTGAAAACGCACTGAGCAGCGCCCTGTCGGGGCTGAAGGTGTCGCTCGAGGCATACCCCGACCTGAAAGCCAACCAAAACTTCCTGCAGCTACAGGGCGAGATATCCGACATAGAGAACAAGCTGGCCGCATCACGCCGCTTCTTCAACTCCACAACCAAGGAACTTAACAATGCCGTGCAGACATTCCCTTCGAACATCTTCGCAGGCATGTTCGGATTCCACCGCGAGCCGATGTTCGAGATTCCGCAGGCAGACAGGGCCGCCATGGACAAGGCACCGGAAATAAATTTCTAACAGGCAGAAGATGAAATATGTAGGAATGTACACCCAGATACGGCGCAACAACATGATGAGCATCGTGTTGCTGCTGCTCTTTCCGCTGATCATACTGGGCACAATCTGGGTGTTTCTCGCACTTGTCAACTATTTCGGCACATACTATTACGATGCACAGGGCAACATGGTGAACGTGTTCAATGCCGACATCGTCAACGGATATTTTGTCAGCACCATACCATGGGTGATTGGTGGTGTCGGCATCTGGTTTCTGATAGCCTACTTCTCCAATACAGCCATGATAAAGCAGGCAACAGGTGCAAAACCGCTTGCAAGGCGCGACAACCCGCGGGTGTATAACATCGTGGAGAATCTCTGCATGACGTGCGGCATGGACATGCCGCAAATAAATGTCATCGACGACCCGCAACTCAACGCCTTTGCCAGCGGCATTGACAAGAAAAGCTATACCGTGACAGTGACCACCGGCCTGCTGCAGTTGCTTGACGATGACGAGCTGGCAGGCGTCATAGCCCATGAACTCACCCACATACGCAACCGCGACACGCGCCTGCTCATCATCAGCATCATCTTCGTAGGCATCATATCAGCCATAATGAGCATTGTGGTGAGAATGATGTATCATGCCATGTGGTTCGGAGGAGGAAACAGCCGTGACAACGAAAAGGGCAACGGGCTCTCGATGTTGGTGGTGATGCTGATAGGACTGGTGTGCAGTGCTGTAGCCTATTTCTTCACACTGCTCACACGTTTCGCCATATCCAGAAAACGTGAATACATGGCCGACGCCGGAGGTGCCGAACTGTGCGGCAATCCGCTCGCACTGGCGTCTGCCCTCCGCAAGATATCGGGTGACCCGGGCTTGGGACATGTCGACCGCGAAGACATTGCGCAAATGTACATCATACACCCCAAAAGCATGGCGCAGGGCGTGATGAGTTTTGCCAACTCGCTCTTCAGCACACATCCGAGCACCGAAAGCAGAATCAGAATACTGGAACAGTTCTGAAAAAATACAGAACAAGCCAAACTGCATTTACAGTAATACCAAACAAGCTGCCAAGAGGCTGTATCAAGAATATGTCCCTACCAAGCACCATGTAGCCATTTTTGATACACCCTCTTGGCAGATTTTTTAACTATTCAAGACCATTTCTTGTGATAAAAAAGATTAAAATTTGAACATTAATATAATACATACCACAAACTTTAACTACTTTTGCACGATGCAAAACTATATACAGAAATTTGAATTATCATTCACTAAAAAATATATTTTATGCAAACAAAACTTTTACTTACGAAGAATCGGATGCTCAACACATTGATGCTCGTTATGATGTTTGCCTTTGGCAGCGTTGTAACAGCCAATGCCGAAGGCTCCGGAACAAAAGAAGATCCGTGGATTTTCGAGAGCGGACAGACGTATCACGTAGATGCCTACAAGGCTTTCTACGGCATATTCACGGCTCCGTCAGACGGAATATTCTCGCTCGGCCAAACCAATTATTCCGTTTATACCGATGCCACATTCACGACGAGGGACAACAGCATAGCCCCCGAGTTCAACGGTGACTTTCAGGACAAGGCCTATACATTCGAATGTGAGGCCGGCAAGACCTATTATATAGGTAACAACTTCGTGATGAACGCGGCCGATATGCTCGTAAAGTTCCTCACAGAGGCCGAACCGCTCGAGCTCAAAAGTCTTGATCCTTCCGAAGGCAGCATATTCAATGCGGGATTGGGTCTTGTGAACCTGCAGTTCAACCAGAACGTGAGCGTAGGTGCGGTAGAGCTGACTGCCGGAAGCGCAACGGAGACTGTATCAGCCAACGTACACGACGCATACATGAATGTCGACATAAAAGACCTGATCAACCAGTTCTACAAGGACGGACGCCTGAAAGCCGGCGATGACATAAAACTCAAGTTCAACAATGTTGCCCCCACGGCCGACGCGACCAAACTCTACAACGGCACGGGCATAATCGAGGTCACATATAAGGCCGGCAAGATGCCGCTTCAGGTCATAAGCTCGTCAAACACTCCCGACGGCGACCCGGCAATGACAGTATTCAAGTCGTACTATATGTCTGACGACAATTCTGGTATCGTAGCGCTCACCTTCAGCGGCGACGTCAACCTGACGGAAGAAAACAGACCTACCGTCAAACTGACCTACGGAGACATGGAGTCGGAAGACCCGAACGAAGCATATTCAGAAACCATAATCCCCACGGCGTTGATGAGCAACATGCTCATTGTCAACCTCAAGAACAAGTTGCGCCGCGCTAAGGACATGGTTGCCACCGGCACCAACTACGGATCTATGACACTCAGCATCTACAACGTCAAGGACATGGACGGCAACTATGCCTACGGCAACGGTTCCGGACACCTCGGTTCATACTTCTATCAGTACACTTTCGAGGATGTTGTCTATACTCCCATGACCGATTGGAACACTGTCGGTGGAGCTGCCGGTGTCATCGATAATGACACAAAGAGCATTGAGCTTTGGCTGAGTGAGACAGGCGGCAAGGCCACATTCAGCGGCGTAGAGATGGAGTATGTCAGCGGCGGCGTGGAAACCGTACGCAACATCAGCCTCGGAGAACTAACCATCACGCAGGACAAAGATGACGAAACCGCACGAATCATCCTTATCCCCGTCCCCAATGTGTCCATCGATGCCGACACCGAAGTGACCGTATCACTCACCGGCATTGAGCGTCCCGACGGACTCACACCGGCCATCGAAGCTAAAGCATTTGACGAATTTACCAAGACATTCACCACCACCGGCCGCACAGCCGCCGCTTTCAGTATCGAAAGCATGGTATGGCACAGCAAGGACGGTGACGTAAACATGATTGACGGATCCATCGCCACGCTCACCCGCGGGACAACCTCTACGCTCAAGACCAACAAGGACAGCGAAATAGGTTATGCCGAATATGAAATAAGAGGCGTAGCCGACCCAGACAACGACTTCATCAGGTCAAGTTATCTCATGGGACCGCAGGAAGACGGATTCACCATCACCTGGCATGACGAAGCTTTAGAGGAAGGCAAGGACTATAAGTTCTCGCTCAAGGCATGGCGCAGTGAGGCAGAGAAGAGAGGTGCTGCAGAACCTACCGTAGGAGCTGCCGAATTCATTATCCACGGTGCAAAGAAGGCTTACGTCTACAGCGATGTAGTCATGCTTACGGACATCAGCGAGAAAATTGCACTCACTTCCGATGAAGACAGCTTGCACACGGTGGAATTCAGTGCCCCAGTAACAATGACAGCCGTTGTCAATACCGGTAGCGGAACAAGCATGGACTGTAAGGTTACGCCCAACACAGACCGTACGGCTTGGACAGTAGTGATTCCAGAATATGTAATAGACAATTTCAACGAGTTCAGCGTCAACGTATTTGCAAAGGATGACGAAGGCCGGGCACTCAACAAGACACAGAACGGACAGGGCACAATTCTCGGATATGAGGACGGTGTATGGTTCCAAATCGACTTCGTGTCAGAGTTCAACAAACCTGAAGTCACAATTTCACCCGCAGACGGAACCACTCTTGAAAGCATCAGCACCATCACATTCACATATGGCGAGAACGGAGCAATAAGTGCCAACTGGAACAACTACGAAAAGATAAAGGTATACAACAGAACCACCCGTGAACTCATCGCAGAGTTCAGCGAGGACGATGTTGTCTATCAAGAGGATCCGAAAGACCCGTGGGGACCTTATATCGGAGCTACAATCACATTCGCACAACCTGTAACAACCCCGGGTGTATATAACATTGAAGTACCAGCCGACTTCTTCGTTCTCGGAGAACAGTTTGACGGCGGATACAGCAAAGCGGCATCCGTCACATACGAAGTCAAGGCTCCTGCCAAACCGCTCGTTGTCGAGCTGACTCCCGCAGCAGGTACAGTAACCGAGATACCGGCCAAGATTCTCGTCAAACTGACAGAAAACAGCAGCGTGAACAAGACATACACAAGCGAGCCGACTTTGGTTGATGACAAGGGCAACAGCTATGCAGCAACTCTGGAATTGGATTATGACATACAAGACTGGAACGTGATAACCATCGTCCTCTCCGGAGGAGCCATCACAGCCAACGGCACCTACACTCTGACCATCCCCGCAGGCGCACTCACCTACGACGATGACGACAAGAATGTAAACGAGACCGACCTCGTATTCGTCTATGTCATCGGAACCGACGGCATAAACAGCCTCGTTTCTGCCGAAGGCGGCAAGGTAAGCGTATACAGCATCAACGGAACGCTGCTCGTGAAGAACGCTGACGCAGAGGCTGTAGGCAAGCTCGCCAAGGGTATGTATATCATCAATGGCAAGAAGGTTATCATCAGATAATGATTCCGGTCATTCCTTCCTGTTGACAGGAAAAAACCAAGAGGGTGTGTCAAAATGCAACGGAAGCACATAGTAGGGACATATTCTTGTATTTGTCCGCAAAATAACCGTTGAATATCAACACGTTGTGAACGGACAAATACAAGAATATGTCCCTACAATGTACGTGAACCTTATTTTGACACACCCTCTTAAATAAAGAATATACAACAAATAACAAATCAAGTAACAAACAGAAGTATGATTAGAAACAATCTGAAAACACTGCTTATGGCAGTTGTGGGAGTTTCCTCGCTCGTATGCGGCCATCTTCACGCCCAGACAGTTGCCGAACCGAAACTGAGCGTCTACGACTTCCGCGACCAGTCATGCGTCAATTCGCTCTCCGACAACGGACAGTGGATGGTGACTTACGGCACAAGTGCCACCGACGGTTCGCGCTACACCAACGCCCGAGTGACCAATGTGCTCACAGGCGAGAGTACGGTGCTTGGTCTTGAAGAAGACGCAGAGACACCGCTGGCCTGCACGGCCGACGATGTGGCCAATAACGGCATGGTGGCGGGCAGCTACAAAGGTGTGCCGTCAGTATGGACAAAAGACGGAGGATGGAAAAATCTGCCCATACAAACCGGATGGACAAGCGGCGGTGCCATGGCCATAACACCCGACGGACACTGGGCAGTGGGATATATGCACAGTTATCTCAGTGGTGCCGAAAACTACGGCGAATATCCCATGCTTTGGGATCTCACCACAATGCAGGCCGTAGAGACCCCGGGGCGTCCCACCGTCGGCTCGGCCAACGAGACCGCACGCATGGTACGCTACACCGGAATATCTGCCGACGGACGCTACATCATCGGTACAGTTGACTTCAGCTACACATGGAATACGCTCGAATTCATCTACGACCGTCAGACGGAGAAGTACTCACAGATAGGCTTCAACGCCGACGGCACGCCGTGGACTCCACTACTTTTGGGAGCCAACGGCATATTCAGTCCCAACGGAAAATGGCTGGCCGGATGTGCAGTGCTGCAGAACGGCACATCCGACGAAACATCTGTGCCATACCGCTACAACATGGAAACCAAAGAAATAGAGTTTTTCGAGGATTCGGATGTGCGCGATATAAACGGTGTCATAGTTGATGACAACGGCACTCTATATGCGTCAACACCAAGTAACACACCAATACGCTCCACCTATATCCACTCCGGAAAATTCTGGTACGGACTGGACGAACTGCTGCTGAGTGCCTACGGCATGGACTTCTATGCCAAATCAGGTTTCGACAATACCGGTACGTGCATGAGCGTATCAGGCGACGGCAAGGTGTTTGCAGCCTTCCCCGATCCGTATCTCAGCTACACACTCCAGATGAACGAGACGTTTGACGAGGCCGCGGCCAAAGTCAATCTGCTCGGCAAGTACAGTGTGACCCCGGCTTCGGGTTCGTCATTCTCAAAGATGAAGACCGTCACTGTCACATTCCCGCGTGACGTTGTGGTGAAGGGAAACACGGGCGACATCAGGTTTGTCGATGAAAACGGCACTGCCCAAGGCCGTATATTATCGTTTGCCACATCTGCATCATCAGCAAAGACCGTGACCATAGGCTTCCGCACACTCACTCTCACTGCCGGAATGAAGTACACACTCACCATCCCTGCAGGCACTATAGCCCTCAAGGCCGACGAGACACGCACCAACGATGAGATAACGCTCACCTACACTGGGCGCGGTGCCGACCCGGTGAAGGTTGTTACAGCTTCTCCCGGAGACGGGAGCAGCCTCTCGCAAATCAACGCCACCACCAATCCCATACTCCTCACGTTCGACACCAACATAGCTCTGACCGAAACGGCCAATGCCTCACTGTATCGTGAAGGCGAAGAGACGGCTTTGGCCGACCTCGGTGTGGCAGTGAAGGACAACCAGATGCTCATCTTCTCTGAAACGACACAGTATCTCTTCCTCAACACCAACTATAAGGTAGTGCTTGCCTCCGGTTCCGTAACCGACCTCAACGGCGACAATGCCAACGAACGCTACGAGCTCAATTACGAGGGACTGTATGAGCGCATCGTCATGGCTGACGACACCCTGATGTATAAGGAAGACTTCGCCAACGGCGTTAACGGCATGCTTCTCTACGAGGGCGACCACAACACACCCACCGCAGAAATGCAGAGTTACGATTTCCGCGATGGCGACAACTATCCATGGGTGCCGCTGCGCGATGACGGTGAAAGCGATTTTGCGGCAGGCTCGACGTCAGCCTACACCCCCGCAGGCAAGTCGGATGACTGGATGATGACACCGCAGATATACATCCCCGACGCCAAGTGCCGTCTGGAATTCCAAAGTCAGGGCTTCCGATCCTACAAGCAGGACAAGCTGAAGGTAATCGTATATGCTTCGGAAAGGGATATAAACTATCTCACCAAAACCGAGGTTGACGAGATACGTGCCAACGGCGAGGTGGTGATGGACGAGGTGGTGCTGCCCGGCAAGAGCGAAGACAACCTCAAGGGCGACTGGAAGACCTACTCTTTCCCGCTGAACAAATATGCAGGCAAGAGCATCTACGTGGCCTTCGTCAACGAAAACGAGAACCAGAGCATAGTCTTCGTAGACAACATCAAGGTCATCCGCGACAACGGCTTCCTCACAGCTCTTACCTCGGCCACAACCGTGGTAGGCCAAACGGGACACAAGATTGAAGGCCGCGTGATTGCCAATTCGGAGACACAGACATACACCACGGCCAACATCAAGCTGCTCGATGCCGCCGGCAACGTTGTCGACGAGATTGCCGAAAGCGGACTATCGCTGAAGAAAGGAGACCGCTACGACTTCTCCTTCGCCAAGGAACTGCCCATCACGATAGGTGAAATCAACCCGTTTGCCATACGTGTGCAGCTCGACGACAAATTCGACACCATCAGCTACTCTGTCAAAGACCTCGCATTCCAACCCGTCAAGCGTGTCATAGTAGAGGAAATGACCGGTCAGGACTGCGGCAACTGCCCCCGCGGCCACCTCGCATGGGAGAACCTCGAGCGCATATACGGCGATAAGGTCATTATGGCCGGTTACCACGTATACACCGGCGACAGCTACGAGAGCGGAATGTCATCGTATGTCAGCCAATTCCTCGGCCTCGCAAGTGCTCCGTCGGCAAAGATTCAGCGTGGTGAGACTATAGGAAGCCCCACATACGCAAGCATCAATGAAGGAAAGACAAGCTACAGCTTCACATCACCACTCGGCGACTGCTGGTTCGACCTCGTGCAGAAAGAGTTTGACACCGATGCCGATGCCGACCTCGGCGTGACCGCATACTTCGACGAGACTGCACAGAAGGTTAGAGCCACGGCCACGGCCAAGTTTGCCATGAACATGCAGAAGCAGAACATCGGTCTCTTCCTCATCATCACCGAGGACGGGCTGCCCGGCTACCAGCACAATTACCACTACAATGACGAGGCCGAAGGTCTCGGCGAATGGGGCAAGGGCGGCACACTCGGCAAGGAATATGTGGTTTACACTCACAATGACGTGGTACGCGCACAGGTTGGTTCCTACTTCGGTTCGACAGGCTATATTCCGTCAACAATCACAAGCGACAAGGAATACAAGGCCGGCATCGAGTTCAACAAGCCGGCCGTGAACGAGATATACAACAGCAACGTGATATGTATGATGATTGACGCCAACACCGGTGCTGTAATCAATGTGGCCAAGGCTAAGATTACCGACTTTGCATCGGGCATCGACGGTGTTAATGCCGCCGACGGCAACGCTACAGAAACAGCACGCTACAACGCCGCCGGACAGATTGTGACGGCTCCCGTTAAGGGACTGAACATAATCCGCATGAGTGACGGCACAATACGCAAGGTCATCGTGAAATAAGCCGTATTCAGGCTTTAACCACCAAAAGACTGTATCAAAAATTCGGTTTATCAGGCCTGTAGGTATATATGAACCTGATTTTGATACAGTTTTATAAAACTTTGTGTCATCTGTCGGGTGGGCATCACTGCTGACCCGACAGATTAACACAAATCAAGGTTAATTTTCTGTGTTTTTTGTGTGCATTAATGTGAAATTGTTGTATAGAATTAATGTTGGTTTTTCGATTTCATATCCCTTCGTCTGCACCATGGTCACCGTTACGGACCGGACGCACCGGAAAACCGTCACATGAATAGAACACATTGCGCGGACGTATGTACGCCGGATCCAAGTCAAGTTCATTCTGGTCATCATGCGCGAATTCGAAATTGAAGAAATTGCGGTCATTCTGCGTATAATTGCCTGCCGCCCAGGCATAACCCTTTAAACCGAAATGATACACATTGCCATCGCCGTCCCAGTCGCGGTATCCGTTGATCGGGAATATTATTGACTGCGTCTTGTCGGGATTGGTGTAGAACTCATAAAGGATGCGTGCGTAGGGGCCGCCTTCAACCGAACCGTTGTCGTAATTAAGTATGTTATTGCTTCTCACATCGTACCATTCCGATTCGTTGCTCGAGTCCAGTCCTGTTGTGGTGAAGCCTGAGAACATGTTGATGTGGGGCACCTGATAACCAACCGGACACGGGTCATACACTGTCTTCAGAATAGGCGCATCCGGATCTACTCCCGGCCGTCCTTCCCAAAGATTGACATACGTCTTATTGATGCTGACAAAACCATCCCCCTTCTCTTCGCGGGGTGGGTTATGCCAGGCGTACGGATACTGAATCATATACCCGAGAGCGTCACGCGTATGATATCTGTTTTCCAACTTGCCAGAATGTACAATTCCGAAGTAATCGGTAAATGTTGTCATAGGCATCGGATTTTGTCTGCCATAAGACCAGTCTTGCGAAATCCATGTCTCCACATTTACGGAACTCTTGTCATCAGAGTCAAAAGCCACGGCGGTAAACGGATCCTTACGCCCCCACTGGTAGTAGGGATTGTAACCGCGGGTAAGGGCTATGTGCGACTTTTTCACGATATTTCTCACTTCGGTCCGTTTCATTCCGTCCTTGTCAGTAAAGGTGAATCTTACGGTACATGTACGCTCTTTGTAGTATATTATGTCATCGTCAGCACCGGAACACCAGCCCAGATTCACCGGCATGACATCAAAGATTCTATGGGCTTCGTGCCCCTGCACTTTGATGGTCTTGTCATTAACATCAAGCTGCTTGTCAAGACAGGTCACCCATATATGCCAGCTCCAATAGGTCTTCGGGAATTGCTGCTGACTTATTACGGCACCGCCCGAAATACTCTCGGCAACGCCTATGACGGAGTTACCCTGCTGCCCCTTGGCCACATGGAACTTCACTCCGCCAACGGTCTTCCTATTGTCCGTGTCATAGAACGCATTGGGCACATACTTCATACTTGCCGTCGGATTCCAGTAAATGTATTCCACCAGTCCGTTCACATCCTGCCACAGCATGAAAGGCTGCACCGATTTGGGCTTCAGGTCTTTTTCGATAAAGGCACTTGTGATATTCTTGCCATTATAATTTTTGAAATTCGTCAATATGTTCTCGCCCTCACTGTCAGTACTGTACGGCTTGTACGATGCTTCAATTACTTTGCCGTTGTGAATGGCGTTGCCGTATACCAGCGGAAGAATGTACCATCCGGCGGCATCAACCATGTAGCAATTTGCCGTGCAGGTAATATGTGCGTTCGTATTTATCGGATTTCGGTTGAGGTCGGCCAAGTTGATGGGGTTGTCAGACGTGCCCTTCTCCCCGTTGGCTTTCAACAGCGCATTGATGTTGAACTTCTTGACATGCTTGTTGTCCACTTTAAGGGCTTCCTCCCTTACTTTGAACACGTAATCCTTCTGGTAAGGCACCTTGCCCTGAACCACCTCACAGGTTAGCCATGGCGAATTGCTGTCATCGTACTCCATCGTCATATCCACATCCTTGAAGCTGACTGACTGGTCGTTGACATTGCCTACATAGCTTGTTACGGTAATGGTGTTTTCCGGAGAGAAGTTGTGCATGCCGTTCGGCCAGAAATAATCGGGCACGAAGACCTTGCCCGTATAGTTGAACACCTTTGGCTCGGTCACTTCAAAAGCTTGCCCCGGATCATAATCTATGTGCCAGTCGTAATCATTGGCGTATCCTTTGAAGTTAAGTGTCAGTTTGTAATGGTAATTACGCTCTGCATCGTAGTTTTTGTCCGTGTCTTTACCAAGCATGAAGCGGTATTTCACTATTCCGCTTCCCGGCTTGACCGGATTGGTGGAACGGTAATACGCATCAACCTCGACATAAGTGCCAAAAGGCTTGTCATCTTTCCATCCCGTACCGGGAACATCCTTGTCTGGATTAGGAAAGCCTATTGCGTTGTCTTTTCCGTTATCGTTTCCCGGACCCGGAGCTGTCTGCTTTTTGGACTTTCCTTCGCCTTGCATATTCTCGTAAAAGAAAAGGGCGTCGGCCGCCACCGAATGGTCTGAGCCGTAAAGCCTCTTCTTATTGGTCACACAAGCGGCGTAACCGTCAAGCGTAAGGTCGTTTGGGTTTGGATCATTAACGTCATTCTTGTAATACAGGATGGTGTCTCCCTCCTCTATCAGCAGATTTCTGGCATCGGGCTCATTCGACATTCCAAGCGGGCATTTCACCGGTATATCCCTTATGGTAGCCGCCAAAACATAGACCTCCACCCCGTCGGCAAGCCCTGAGCCGTTGTAGGCGATGGTCACTTTAGAGGCGGCACGGCGTATCCACGCATGTATCGATTGGTTTGGGCTTACAATGACAGTCTCAGTATCGTTGACGGGGGCATTTTTGTCGTTGGTGAAGTAGCCGAACATGCCGTTGTTCTTTCCAACATTATCAGTGCCGGTATACCATCTCACATTGATGGCTTTCAGCTTTTCGGGTGTTTCGATATCTTTATCGGGCACCGCCTCCGGCGAGAAATCGACATTTGCAACCGCGTAGATTTTATATATTCCGTTCTTATGCCTCAGCCGGAAAGACGCATGTGCCGTCTCGGTTTCCACCTGACTGTCCTTATCCACCCGGTCTGCACCGGGATTTGTCACTGTGAGTGAATGGTCCTTGGCATTAAGCAGTATTCGTCCGTCCTTCTCAAGCTTCCATACTTTTGCCGGGTTGCCGTTTTCGTCTACAGTATCTTTCTCCTCGTAAATCAGTATATACAGAGTCTCGATGTCGCTGATGGCTATACCAGAAGCGCCGCCAGCCGAACGGGTAGCCAATGCAGGGGCGAAAGCGGGGAAGCTGATGTTGGCAACAATCTCCGTTTCTCCTTCAGGGATGAGGTTGTCATTGTAAAAATCCTCTTCCACACAAGAGAAGAGAGACAAAACCAGCATCAGCACTGAAATGATATGTCTGCTTACTATCTTCATTTACCGTGATTATATAATATCTTTACTATTATTAAAATCCTGTTAATTGATACTTATGCCGAAATCGGGATTCAGTTCGACCACACCGTATGGACTCAGGTCAACCTCAAACTCAGCATCCTTCTTGTCCACCGTGAAGCGGTAGCAGCAGTTGCGCAGGATGTCGAGCCAGCCACCGGTGGGATTTCCGTCAATGTTTTCGCGGAAATAAACCGTGTAATGCCTGTCGGTATTGTCGGCAAAGGTCACGGACAGCCGGCAGTTCGGCCCTGCTCCCGTATTGCTGTATTCCGGAAGGTATATCACCGCTTTGCCTTTGTCCGCCGAGACTTTAAAATCGATTGGAGCGTTGCCGTTCACTGCATCATCCGGGATATGCGGCTCGGAGACGTAACCTGTGTTGTCCTCCATACCGTTGGGGGCACAGAAACCTTTGGTGTTGTAACCCGTCAGCTGCACGGAGGAGAGTTCCAGACCGGAGCCAGCCTTACATGCCACCTCCACTTTCGCCATTGCCCGCAGCAGGTAGAGATCGCCGATGTCGATGTGTCTGTCGGTAGCAGAGGATAGCGTGTAGGTCTTTACGCCGTACATCGGTATGGAAGTCTCCGGCGAGGGCGTGAAAGGTGGGACGTAGGCATAGGTTTTTCCTACATTAACACATACATCGCGGATTGTGGTTACGCCTGCGGTCAGTTCCGCATCCCGGGGGTAGTTGCCGTCACCCCAGTTGGCAAGAGCCACAATCCTGAACGTCGCGTCAGGTTTCTTAGCCAAAGAGCAGAGCACGGTATAGTCCGACGGGTACAGGTCATCGCCCACGGGATATATTCCGAGCACGGTCATCGTCTCCACGAACCTGCCGAAGCTGTCAAAAAGCAGAAAGCGGAAATCTCTGCCGGCAATATCTATGTAGTTCTCGTACCCGGTACCTATCTCATATTTTGCCGGGTCACCATAATCTGGTGGCAGCAAGGCCACAGCCGCCCGCGATTCCGGGAGCTGTGTGCCGTACCCCCCGCCCAGTCTGATACGAAAACCCACTTGTACGATATCATCAGAGTCATCTTCATCAGGAAGACTCCCACTGACGCATCCGTGGAGCACAAGGCAGGCGGCACAGGCCACAACAACCCGTATCGCGTATGCCATGATATGTCGTATCCGTATTTCCTTCATTTATATTGTCACTTTACATCGTTCAAAGTTCCGTGTCCTGCAACACTATCCTCCACGAGTTTATGTATACCTGCGAA
>ENA-OYXX01000215-OYXX01000215.1-human-gut-metagenome-genome-assembly--contig:-NODE-215-length-28022-cov-8.411413_pt1 | contig 28022 bp, 13 predicted proteins | sample MGYA00243976_ERZ653434 | MGnify/ENA primary metagenome ERZ653434 (study PRJEB26926, sample SAMN06165112) | human gut metagenome | biome: ENVO:00009003; feature: ENVO:2100002; material: ENVO:00002003...
AACGAGGATATACGTCATCGAACTGAAGATAAACAAGTCGGCCGAAGAGGCACTGAAGCAGATTGACATGAAGAACTATCCGGCACGTTTCGCACTGTACAACCTGCCCGTCGTAAAGGTCGGGATAAACTTCAGCCTCAGCGAAAGAACAATCACGGAGTGGAAGATTAAGGAATGATTAATATAAAAAACGTAAGGGTGTATCAAAATTAAGTTCATGCATATTGTAGGGACATATTCTTGTATTTGTCCGCTCTTAACGTATTGATATTCAATAAATGTTTGACGGACAAATACAAGAATATGTCCCTACAAGTCGCTTCCTTTGATTTTGATACACCCTCTTTTCGTCTCGTCCCGATTTATTCTATCGTTATCCTGTCAACATCGATGTTTCCGAACATGGCGCGCCACATCAGGAAATGCTCTCCGGCGGCAATCCTGACATCCTTTACCTCGATGTCGGTCCATTCACCAGCCTTCGACGTCACCTTTATTTCCTCGCGGGCCGTCCAATGGCCGTCGATGCCGACATAGAAGCGGCCTTCAGAGTTGCCGTTGTTGCGCACGCGGCAGCGCAGTGTATGCGTACCCGTCTCAGTGGCGAAGAACGACCAGCGCGCCCATTCCTTGCGCTGCATGTCGGCGATATAGGTCACGCCGCCATCGGTCTTCACCTTCATGGGCTGAACGTCGAGCTTGCCGAAGGTATAGGTCTGGTTGTCGCCGCGCTTGAAGAATCCCACCTGCGAGCCGCCGTCGTTGTAGTCCTCAGCCTCTATGACGAGCGGAACACCGGCGTTGAGCATCGGCAGCTTGCCGCCTTTGGGCGAACCCCATGTGCGGATGATGTTGATAGAACCGTCTTCGGCGAATGTCACCGGACTGCAGCAAACCGAACGCAGGTTGCCGCGGCCGCTGTAGTTGGCGTTGTGCCAGAACTGATACCACCGGCCCTTGAACTGCACGATGCTTCCGTGAGCTGTCTCCTCGGCGTGGGGCAGCATGTAGACACCGCCGTCGCGCCACGGGCCGAGAGGCGAGTCGCCGATGGCATACATCAGCTGATTGCCGCCGAGTTGCTCGGGATTGTTGTCGGAGTGGGTCATATAGTATTTGCCGTCTTTCTTGAACAGGAACGGAGCCTCGTGGAAGTCGGCATTGAGTCCCTCCATCTTCTTCATCCCGCCGTCCAGCTCCAGCCAGTTGTCGCGCTTCAGCTTGCCGCCGTAGCAACCCACGCCGCCACCGCCGACGAACACGTATGCCTCGCCGTCATCATCGACAAAGAGACACGGGTCGATGGTGTTTGTCACGCCCTTGATATATCCCAGCAGCTTGAACGGCCCGTGGGGCGTGTCGCTAACGGCGAGGAAATGCGCCCACACGTCCTCGGCGTCGCCGTCCTGATGCGACTGTATCTTGTGCGGGAATATGAAATAGTATTTTCCGTCGCGCTTGTTGTACGCCGCGTCGGGCGCCCACATGAATCCGTTGCTGCCCACGCCGAGCTTCTTCTTCACGTCGGCGGCGCTGACAATCTCGCCGTGGTCGGTCCATGTCCTCATGTCCTCGGTGGAGAAGATATGATAGCGGTCCATGCGGTCGCAGCCAACGGCCGGCTCCATGTCGTGCGAGGCATATACGTAGAGCACCTCCCGGCCGTCGATGTTCCATGTGTGGGCCGAGGGGTCGGCGGTGTACATGTTTCCGGTGAACGGTCCCTCATAAAGCTGCGACGGGAACGCAAGGAACATAGGCACCGTTGTCGTCTGCTCCATCGTGATGGGATATTTATAGTTGAAGTCGCCCTGCTTTCCGGCATTGGTGAGCGCGCCGGTGCGGCGCAGCGTCATCTTGTCGAAGTTCATTCCGCCGTTGGTGTACCACTGCAGCACGTGCTTGCCTTTCTTCAGGTGAACACCCTCAATGGTCACCGTGGTGTAGTTCTGCCACCCCGTGTTTGGAATACGCTTCACGCGGCATGCCGGCACGCCGTCGACACGCAGGTCGAAGCTGCCGTTGTCGCCTCCGGCGGCACAAACCACGTCCACGGCATAGTCGCCCGCCTCAACAACGTTGACGGTATAGTTCGTCCAGTTGCCGCCGTTGGTGTTGCCAAGCACCAGTCCGCCGTTGGCCGAGGCTATGCACACAGGGTCGGTGCGGTAGTCGCGGCGGTTGCCGTCCGTCTTGTTCTGATAGTGGAAGGCCACGCCCTCGCCGCCGAGGTCGTAATCCTCGGCCTCTATCGTGCACGGAACATTGTGCACCTTAAACGGCTTTCCGCCGTACTTTGCCGCCATGGCGCATGTAGACGCGCCGATCAACAGCGACATAAAAACAATTTTCTTCATTTGTTATGCTCTTTATTCGTTTGTATTATATCGTCACTTCAGGCCGACTCCCGACGGCGGTGCGTCCTCAGCCCTTGCACCCCATTCGAGGTTGGCCTTGTCGCCCATGACGAACACGAGCTTGCCGCCCTTCATTACGTCATCGTGCGTGAGCCATGGCTTGTCCCACTGCCGGCCGTTGAGCGTCGCGCTCTGGATGTACTTGTTCGCGTCGGATGCACCCTGCGCGACAATCTCAAACGTCTTGCCGTTGCTGAGATGAATCTTTGCCGAGGGGAACATCGGGCTGCCGATATTATAGACGGGCAGACCGGGAGTGACGGGATAGATGCCCATCATCGAGAACACCACGAAAGCCGACATGCCACCGCCGTCCTCGTCGCCCGGCACACCCATGAGGTCGTTGCGGAACCACTCCTTCAACAACGTGCGGATGCGCTTCTGCGCCATCCACGGCCGACCGGAGTAGTTATATAAATAAGGTATATGGAGCGAAGGCTCGTTGGCCATCGAGTACTGTCCCACGTTGCCCGTGTGGTCGGGTAACTTGGCGTAGAACTCGAACTTGCTGCGGCCCAGCGGCGTGTTGAACATCTCGTCGAGGTCGGCGTTGAACTGCTCCGCACCGCCGTGCAGGCGTATGAGGTCGGCAATGTTGTGCTGCACGTCCCAACGATAGACCCATCCGTTGTTCTCGCCATAGAAGTCGCGCGCACCCATACCGCCGTCGAAGACGTAGTCGAACGGCTGTATGAAGTTGCCGTCGGAGTCCTTGGGATGGAAGAAACGCGTATCGGCGTTGAACACGTTGCGGTAGTTGAGCGAACGGTCCTCATATTTCTTCTTGTCTGCCGTACGCCCGAGATATGCCGCGATGCGCGACAGGCACCACTCGTCGTACGATGTGCCGAGCGTGACGGCGATGGGCTGACGCTTCTCGTGCGGGTTCACCTCCGCCAGATATTCCTTCTCGCCGTGGTGCAGGGCGGGAATATATCCGTTCTTTATATAGAAACTGTTGAGCCACCCGGCCGGCGTGTCGGCCGACCACGGCGCGAGCGACTTGTTGTAGATAACGTTCTGCGCGGCCTGGTATGCAGTCTTCACGTCGAAGTCGGTTATTCCCTTGCCCAACGCGTCGGCAATAACGGCCACGGTGTGGTTGGAGTTCATGCGCCGCGAGTCGCCCGTGCTCTCGGGGAACGTGGGCAGCCAGAGGCTGTCGGTCTGCCGGGCCATGGTGACGAACGAACGGATGATGTCGCGCTCCTTATCGGCTTCGAGCAGCACGCGCAGCGGATGGGCGGCACGATAGGTGTCCCAAACCCAGTCGTCGGTATAATAAGGCGAGCCGCCGTCTTTGTACACCCTGCCGTCGGACGCACTGTAATACTGTCCGTCCTCGCTCATGCAGATCTGACGCTCATAGTAGCGGTACATCGAAGTGTAGAATATTGTCTTCTCGTTGTCGCATCCGCCAGTCAGCTCTATACGCCCGAGAGCCTCGTTCCATACGCGGCGCGCCTCTGTCTTCACGGCCTCGACATCATACGTCTGTATTTCACGCCGGAGATTCTTGCGGGCCTGGTCGACACTGATGAACGACACGCCGTAGCGCACGGCTACAGACGGTGTGCCGTCGGGCAGCCCAACAGCCACACAGGCGTCATGGCCTTCGGCCTTGGTGCCAGGCACTGCCTTACCTCCGGTCACGACTGCGGTACGTACGGGCTTATGCTGCAGTTCGGCATAGACGTACACACGGGTCTTGCCGTCAAGCTGCTGCCATCCGCTAAGGGTGTTGTCCTTCACGCTGATGCTGCCGTCCTTTGAGTTGAGCAGGAGCCACGACGGCCGCCCCGCCGGCAGATTCAGGTTGTAGACGGCCGACTGGTGCGACAGCGAGTAGTCCACCTGCACGCCGGCCCCGTCAAGATATACACTATAAGAATAGGGCGTTATCTTCTCGTTGTCGTACGTATACGGTATGACATTGGCTGTTATGTCATCCACCCCACCCTGGCATACGGACAGGTTGAACGCCGAGCGCTCACGGTGGTGTGTGACGATGAGCGGCAGACCATTGATGCGGTCGGACGTGAAGTCGGCACGCTCGGGATAGATACGCAGCATGCTGTTGGGCAACTGCACCGTTGGGAACGTCGGCACCAGCAGATGGCTGATGTTGCCGATGTACGGGTTCACATAGTCTACCGGCATGCGCGCGCCGCCGGCAGCGGCACTGACATGAACGGACATGGCCACTGCCAATATGCCGGCAGCGACACCTTTCAGTTTTTTATCGAAATATCTCATATATCAAACAGGTTAAAATTTTACTTCTGCAAATTTATCCTGCACAGCATAAAATCGCGATAATATCAGAATAAAAGGCAATTAAATTACACTTAACAAATGTTTTTGGGTACTTTTTCAACACGACAGCTGCTTTTTTAATCTTTTTATTGTAAATTTGTCCGTCGAAAAAACATCTATCAACATGGAACATTCATACGTCAGACTGCTAATCATATCTTTTTGTGTTTTGTTATCACAACACATCCGGGCCTATGATGACGGTTTATGGTTCAATTCACACCAGTATGACACCGAACGGCGCACCACACTGCTACTCAACGAAGGCGAGCCGCTTGATGTGAAAGGCCGCACAGACATGTCTTTCAACATGGACCTGCGCGAGCGCCCCTTTTTCGGCAACATATTCTGTATAAAGACCGGCGACGGCCGCCACATCGATGCCATCTTCTCCATACAGGATGGCGACAAGTACAAACCGGCACTCGTCATCGACGGCAAGCTGTACCAGATAAGCTACGACGTACAAGGCGGAGAAAACATTCCCGTGAGCATAACGATGGACAAGTCTGCCGGACGCATCACCTTCACCTATGCGGGCCACAAGGTAACGGCCACCGAAGACCTGACAAAGACGACATCTGCCAGAATAGCCTTCGGCAAACATCCCTACGAAGACAATTTCCCTGATGTGGCACCGATGAACGTACGCGACATAGTCATAAAGTACGACGGAACGGAAAAGCACTCATGGAGTCTGCGCCGGCATAAGGAAAACGTGTCCGAAGACAGCCATTCAAACATGAAAGCGCTGGCCGGCAACGGCCATTGGCTCATCGACGACCACATAACATGGAAGAACGTGTTCACATACAAGTCGAACGACAAGCTTCAGATTGCCTACAATCCTGACGACAACATATTCTATATAGTGGAGAGCAACACCGTGAAGTGCTACAACCCGGTAAGCGGCAAGACACAGACAGTACGTGTCAGCGGCGGCCACCGTGCCATGATGTACTCCAACTACATTGGCTACAGCACACAAAGCAAGTGTCTCTACACATACAACCTGCAACGGAAACTCTTCGCACGTTTCGACTTCGCCACCGGACAATGGAGCAACAGCGAAGCCATAGCCGACGAACCGGTATACGGGAACCACACCACCGCCTCTGCCGCCGACACCGTGACATATGTCTTCGGAGGCTATGGTTTCTACAGATACCACAACAACCTTTTCCGCATCACTCCGGCTGACGGGCGCATGGAAGAACTCGACTACCAACCACGCATCACCCCACGCACATGGGCCTCATCGGCACTCGTGGGCGACAAGCTGTACATCTTCGGTGGCTACGGCAACGACTCCGGCGAACAGGAACTGCCAAGCGTATACTACTACGACATGTCGTGCATAGACCTGAAGACGATGAAGATGACACGCCTGTGGACGATGGAGGGCGAACAGAAGACAAGTTTCCAACTCTCATCGGAAATGCTGTGGAACGCCGCCGACAGCACATTCTATGCCGGTGTCACCAACAGTAGCGGCCGACTTATAAAGATATGGTTGAACGAACCGAAATGGAAGATAGCCACAAACCCGATGAAGAACAATTTCGGGTACAAGGACCTCACGTTCAACATCTATCAGAGCAATGCCGACGGCAAAATCTATGCCGTTGTCAACCGAAGGATGAACAACCTGACACACGAGGTTGTCATAAGCTCGATAGCCCTGCCGGTTCCAGACGACATCGACTTTGACACACCGGCAGAAAACAGCAAAGCCGGCAACCGCACATGGCTTGTAATCTTGTTATCCACACTTGCCGCAGGCATCGTCATCGCGGCCGTATCGGCAGTTGTCATGAAAAAGAAGAGAAAAAACAAGAAGAACAACAAACCTGCCGCCGACACGTATGCCCGTACAGCGGCAGAGCGGCAGGATGACACCGCCTGCGAGACACACCGTGAGAATGACGATGACAGCATGGCTGAAGAACCACAGCCGGAAGAGGCTGTAAAATATTACGCCCCCGAAACGTCCAGCATACAGATGCTCGGCAAGTTTGTGGTGAAAGACAAAGAAGGAAACGACATAACATCGCAATTCACCAAGCGCACACGCAATCTTCTGATTATGCTTCTGCTGCACAGTGAGACAAGCGAAAAAGGCATAGAGATTCACCGGCTCGACGAGACGCTGTGGCAGGAAATGGACGACGAGTCGGCACGCAACAACCGCAACGTATACATGCGCAAACTGCGCGTGCTGCTCGAAAAGGTGGGCGACGCCGAGATTGTGAACGACAAGATATACTACCGCGTAAACCTCGGCAGCAGCGTGTTCTTTGACTATCACGAAGTGACGGAAATGATGAAACGTCTGGAATATGAAGACAACACCGACGGAGAAACCTCTGCACGCACGCTCGAACTGCTCTTCGAGGGACCACTGCTGCCCAACTATTCGTTTGAGTGGCTCGACAAGTTCAAGTCCGACTACTCCAACGCGGCCATATCGTTGCTCACGCGCCGGCTCAACCGCGAGGTGCAGAACGGCAATGACGTAATAGCACTGAAAATAGCCAAGACCATACTGCTGCACGATCCGTTCAGCGACAAGGCGCTTGCCACACAGTGCTCAATCCTCTGCCGCCGCCACAAGAAAGGCATCGCAAAGAACGTCTACGACAACTTCTGCAAGAACTACGAAACATGCATCGGCGAGAAATACCATATCAGCTTCGCCGAGGTTTGCAAATGACAGACACACAGGAGCCAAACAGCTACATGGAAAACAACAGACACGCTGAAAACAACGCAAAATAATAAGGCGCAGATACATACTCTGAGGATTGTCTCCTCTATGTGTATCTGCGCCTTTTATATATATTAAGACTATATGTGTACAGACAATCTTAGATTACTTCACAACCTTCTTGCCATTGTGGATGTAGATGCCCTTTGCCGTGGGCCGGGCCACACGCACACCGCTCAGTGTATAGAAAGCGTTGTCGGCTGTCTTCACATCGTTCTTCACGCCACGTATGCCGTCGGTGAGCTTGTCTTCGTTGAAGAAGACGGGCTGGTCGTAGTTCTCTATGTCATCATACTGTACGGCACCTATGCAGTTGGTCTCCCACTCTATGCCAAACTGGTCGGTAGGGCAGTCATACTCTTTGGCCAAATCCATGTCGCCCAGTTCGCCGTCGAGCCATGTCATGGCCGATATGCTGAAGGGATAAGCGAAATAAGCCTCATCGTAGGCGGCGAGCTCGCCGAGCTGGTTCTCCTCGGTCTCACCTTCCACCCATGCCTGTCCCTCCTGACGCTGGATGGTGAGGTTGGGGTATTCACCTGTAAAATTCTCTGCATTGGTCAGGTAACCGATAACGGTGTTGCTGAGTTCAAACAGATCCTGCTTTGTGCTTGCTGTGGTGATTAAGTCACTGTACTCCCAGTGCTTCCAAGCCTCGCCCGCCTCTGCGTCGGCAGCGTATGTCTCGTCGTTGACCTTGATTGACCAGTTGCCAGTCAATATGGTGTTGACGATTTTCACGCCACCGCAGTTCGATATTTCGTGCATCCACAATCCGGCACCGTTGCCACTGTTGTCGAGGTTGTGATTGCTGGTAATGGTGCAGTTGACAAAGCGCACTTCAGCCTCGGGCTTCGACTTCAGCGTAGGTATAGCTACGGCGCCGCCACCCTGAGCCGCCACGTTCTGGGCGATGGTGCAGCTGAGGAAATAAGCCTTCAGCTTACCGTCGGTATCCATAAACAAGGCACCACCGCGCAAACCGTTGTTGTCTGCATTGCGCTCAAGATTGTCGAGGTCGATGTTTGTGGTGTTGCGGATGAACGAGCAACCGCGGAATATGGTGTTCTGACCGGCAGCACCTCCACTTACATTGTAAGACATGGCACCACCGTTACCCCACGACTTGTTCTCCTTGAACACGCAATTCTCGAAATTGTGCGTGTGCACGTCACCATTGTCTGTACGGACGCATATGGCACCGCCCTTCGACTCGTCTTTCTTGCCTTCAAACAGCGTACGGTTGCCTTCAAACAGAACGTACTTGGCATCAATATCACTGTTCTGCAGAGTCATGGCACCGCCCTGATACGCCGTACCACCTTTGAACTCGGTATTGGTCACAGTCAGTTTGGCATTGTTGGAGTGTATACCGGCACCACCGGTCCAGTTGCCGCTGGAAGCCTGATAGTCTACGGTATTGTCTATAAACTTGCAGTTGGTCACCGTGAGCGAGCCGCCGTCGACGCGGATACCGCCACCCTTGTTGTTTCCGCCGTCGCTGACATAGCCGTTCTGGATGATGAGGTTCTCAACCACGGCATTTGCGTTGGCGTGTACGTTCATCACGCGCACTTTCTTCTGTCCGTCGAGTACTACCTTGCCCGTACCGACAAGACTGATGTTCTTACCGGTCACGTCAATCTCGCTGTCAAGCAGATAAGTACCTGCCGCAATCTTGATTACGTCGCCATTCTGAGCTGCACTTACAGCATCATGCAAAGCTGCTACTGTTGACACATTGATGTCTTCTGCCATTGCACTTGAGACAAAGCCCATGCCGAGAACCGCGATTGCGGCTCCTGAAAGTAAATTCTTTCTCATAAGTCTTTTTGGGGGTTATGGCAGGAACACCCACATGGCGTTCCTGCCGGGTTAATGATTATAGTTTTTTTGTTATTTCTTGAATTCCTTCTTCACCACGTCAAGCATTTCGGTGCCGAATCCCTCGGGCCATGCCCATCCCTGCTTTGTGGGTGCGAGGAACGAGCAGTACTGCAGGTTGTTGTACGAGTCGATGAACATGATGTTGCAGCGGCCGGCGGCATATCTCATCACGTTGCACATGGCGGAGAAAGTCTTCACGTCGTGCTTCACGATGGGTTTGTCGGTGTTGCCGTTGTCCACGTATCCGTTGAAGGCGGGCGCGCCGGTGGGAATGAAGTCGATGTTCCAGTGACTCATGAAATAGTCGCGGTTGTAAGCCCAGTTGAGCTTAATCATGCCGGGATAGTTTACCGAACGGCTCCAGTTGCTTTGATTGTACATGTTCTTGTTCGTCACGGCGTCCACGCCCTGGAAGAAATACTCCGTGCGTGCCGGCGGATTCCAGCATCCTTCCTGCTGCGCCACGATGAAGATGTCCTTTCCGGTGAGTTCCTTCACCGCTGCGTGTATCTTGTCGTAGAAAGCCTTGCAGTCGGCCGAGTAGAGCTTGTGTGCGTTCTGCAGCACCACAAGCGGACGGGTGCCGGCAACGCAATAATAGTTGGGGTCGTCAAAGAAACGTTTGAGCGACTTGAACATTTCGGCGAACACCTCCGAGCGGCGTATCAGTCTCTCGATGCTGCCGTCATCCCCGTTGAGTATGCACGACACGTAGTCGTCGTTTTCCTCAAGCAGCGTGGTGTTGCTCAGTGTCTTTGTCTTTGCCGAGAGCTGATTGCCGTCGGCATCGTAAGTGCTCCAGTTGCTCTGGCAAAGCGGATCCTCAATATTCACCGTAGCCACAAACTTCAGCTTTCCCTTCAGGTCGACGCGCTTGCCCGTTCCGGCCACGTCGCTGCCCATCTGTCCGCGGATGATGTCGTAGAGATTGACGTCGCCGTCGAGACAGTCGGGATAGGCAGTGTTCTGCTTTGCGCGCAGCGCAGGCAGAATCCAGAAGTCGACACCGCCGCCGATGCACCAGTCAACATCTTTCTGCAGACACTCCACCATCTCGTCGGTCAGACGGTTGGGGTTCTGGTCTATTCCGTAGTTGCCCTGCACGAGGTCAAGATGCGGAGCCGGTATCAGATTGTCATCATCCCACTCCTGGTTCATACGCTCGTAGCGCGTGGCATCCTGACCGTTTGTGCCCGGGTTGCGGAAGAACACGCCTACGGGATAGTCGTGCGTTACGGCCACCTGCGGCACGTTGAAGTCTATCTCACTGTCCGGACCCTCATCGCGTGAGCACGATGCCATTGCGAGTCCTGCAACGCCAAGGATAGTATATAACAGAAACTTTTTCATATTGTCTTATTGTTTAAAGATTTATATAAATGTATATGCAAATCGTTATTATTTCTCTTCCTCGTCGATCTCGTCATAGTAATTCCACGAACCGTCCTTGTTTATTATAACCACCTTGCCATTCGCGGGGTCATAGGTGCTGTGGGCCTTCTTGTTTGCAGAGTAATCAACCAGACTCTTCAGCTCGGCATCGGTATTTGCGCCAAGCGTAGCACATACCTCCTCGTAAGTAAATCCGTAAGGATGGCGCACAAATTCGCCGTGAAAGTGTATTTCTCCGCCGAGATGATCGCCGGCCACAGTAACGTCACCGACAAGCCACTTGTTGAGGTCGCCGGTCTGCGGAGCGGCGAAGCGGAGCAGCGTGTAGAAATTGTCGCCCTGATTGTGTACGGCATCAGGCGCGGGAGAAGCGGCGTTCAGGCTCACGATGGCCGCGCGCCATGCGGTCTCGTTTGAGGCATGCTCGTTGACGGGATAAAGCAGACGCTCCATCATCCAGTCGCAGATACCGTTGCTGCCGTCGGTGGACACCGTTCCGTTGTAGAAGTGCGGCGGGAAACTCAAGGCACGGGTACGTCGCTCGAGCGTCCATCCGGCGAATCCGTTGAAGAAATCGGCTATGTACCACTGCTTCCATATCTGCTCAAGATGTGCATCGCTGCCGCCATGGCCTTTGATGTCGGCCTTGTAGAAACCGCGATATTCCCACACGCCGCTGCCATCGGTATCCCACTTCACGCCGTCGCGCAGCAGGTAGGCCTCAACATCCTTCGAGGCCACGCCCCAATAGGCCATGCTGGCTCTCACGCCTTCCTCATAATACTGCTGTGCCGTGCCGCCGAGCACACCGGGATAGCGCACTGCCACCTCAGCTTTCATGAACGCTGTCTCGGCAAGCGTGATAAGCGGCATGACAGCATCCTTCTTCATGAAGTCGTAATTGACAAGACATTCGTTCGTACCCTTAGTGACATCGTTGAACGGACTGCGCATCTTGTCACCGCGCGGGCTGTTGGGGTCTGTGGCCACAGTCCATCCCGTAGGCTCGGCCTTGCCGTCAGTACGCGCCAGGAAAGGTATGCGGTAGCGCACTATGATGGAGTCGCGGAACTGCGGATACTTAGCATTGGGCTTGGTGATGGTGTCGTTCTGCAGCAGCGAGCGCACCTTGCCCTCAGCGGGCTGTGTGAACTTGCCCAGTCGCGGGTCGTCATAAGAGCGCATGTACAGATAGAAGTTGTGGCTCATGGCGCCGTAGGTTGTCCATCCGGAGTTGGTACCGTTGTCAAACTGCTGCGTGTAGGCGTTGTACACCCATGAAGCATCGTTGGTCAGGTCGGTACCGAACTGGAATACAGCGTCCTCCTTTATCAGATACGATGCGTTATCGCCTGTGAGAGCCTTGCGTATGTGCGTCTCGGCCAGTGCTGCGTCGCTGTTCTGTATGGTGATGGCAATCTGCAGGCGCAGGGTATTGGCGAAGTCGCGCCAACGGGCGATGTCACCGCCGAAGACAGGGTCCTTGCCAATCTTGTCACCCTGCACGTCGAAGTCGGCAACGGCCTTGTCGAGTGTCTCGAGCAGGTTGTTGTAAATCTCCTCCTGAGAGTCGTATTTATATGAAACCATAATCTCATTCTGGTTTGCCTCGCTCATAGGGATGTCACCCCATGTGGTAACCATGTTGTAGTAGATGTAACTCTTCCATGTGAGCACGGCGGCAGCCACGTTCTCCTTACCTTCCACACCCACGTATTCGTTCTCCAGCTTTTTCAGGTCCTTGAGCGAGCGTGTGTAGAAGTCGAGCAACTTGTTGAAGTCCTCGGTGTCCTTCTGCTCAAACCAGTGCACGTTGTAGCGTGCCAATGACACGAGATAACGGTAGTTCAGTTCCTGCATCGTCTTCATCGAGTTGTAGACCACGCCCGGGAATACGAAGTCGAACCGTGCCTCGTACATCTTATTGTCGTTTCTGTTGGTGTCATCGAAATCATCCGTGCAGGCACTGAACGAGAACAACAGTGTCATGGCAGTTCCGGCACCAAGCAGCCATTTATTTATTGCTTTCATAATATGAATCTTATTTGTTAGTTGTTAGAATGTAACCTTAAAGTCGAAACCATAGCTTGCCGTCGGGAAGCTGAAGCCCTGTTCGATACCACGTATCACACCGAGTGATGACGAAGCCTCGGGGTCGATACCCTTCGGAGTCTTCTTGTGAATGTAACCGAGGTTGCGTCCCACGAACGAAATCTTCATGCTCTGTATGACATTGCCCCACTTGGCGAGCAGCTGACGCGGGAACTCATAGCCCACGCTCACCTCACGCAGCTTGATGAAGTCGGTATCGTAAAGATAATAGCGGGCATTGGCATCGGTATTCATCCAATAGTTGGAGGCTTTCACCCATGTGTTCTGGCCGGCAAGTGTCTGTCCGCCACGCAATCCCACGCTCTCGTCATAAACGCCGTTGGGCACGGCCACTCCCTTCGGACGCGTATCGCCGTAAGGCACGTATACGCCTTCGGTTGCGCTCTGATTCTGTGTGGCGTTGGGATTCACGGTGTGGTTTGTCTCAAGATATCCGCGGCGCTCGTTGTCATTCTCGCCGAGAATCAGCTGGCTGAACAGCTCGGCGTCACGTCCCTCAAGCGACTGGCGTGTCTGTCCGTCGCGCGTACCCTGGTGCATCGTTGCCGACCAGAGCTTGCCGCCCTTGCGGAAGTCGATAAGCACGGAAGCCGAAAAGTTCTTGTAGCGGAACGAGTTGCGCCATCCTCCGTCCCACTTGGGCAGCACGTCGCAGAGGAACTGGTCTGCTTCAAACAGAGGACGTCCGTCGGCAGAACAGAGTATGTTCCCGTTCTCGTCCATCTTTGCCATCTTGGCGTAGATTGTTCCCATCGGGTGGCCTTTCTCTATATAGTAGTCAATGACACCCTCCTTGCTTGCGAGCTTGATGCGGTCCTGTCCGTTTGCCAGGTCGAGCACCTTGTTCTTGTTCTGCGCCCAGTTGAGCGTGGTCTCCCACTGGAAGTCCTTCGTCTTTACGGGAATGGCCGAAAGACTTATTTCCACACCGTAGTTCTTCACCTTTCCGGCGTTGAACACAGCCTCGGTATATCCGCTGACATTTGTTATCTGCGAGTTAAGAATTTGGTCGCTCGTGGTCTTGGTGTAATAAGTCAGGTCGAGCGAGATGCGGTTGTTGAGGAACCTCAGGTCGGCACCAACCTCATACGACTCGGTGCTCTCGGGCTTCAGACTCGGGTTCAGCTTCTTGTTGCCGCTGGCATAATAGGGGTCGCCCTTGAAGATGCCCTGATACGTAAGTCCGTCGATGAGCTGGTCAAAGCCCGTGTCGTTACCCACCTTGGCGTAGTTGGCACGTATCTTGGCAAACGAAAGGATGTTTTGTGGTATCGACTTTATCGCCTCGGTTATGATGGCACTCACGCCTACAGACGAATAGAAGTAAGAACGGTTGTTGGCGGGCAGCGTCGAGCTCCAGTCGTTACGTCCCGTGAAGTCGAGATAAACGAAGTCGCGGAATCCGAGACTTGCCGTACCGAACACGGCCTGCTTCTTCTTGGCGTTGTAGTCCTGCCACGATTTCATTATTCCTGCGTTGTTGGCGAGACTCTTCATGTCGGGCACGAGCAGTTCGTCCACCTGCGAGTTGATTTTCTTGAAGGTGTAGTCCTGTGCCGTGGCACCTATTGATGCCGACAGGTTGAAATCTTTCCAGCGCTTGTCATAACTGAGCAGCGCCTCGTATGTCATGTTCTTGTAGTTCTCAGAGAATTCCTTATACTTTCCGTCATTCTTCTCAACCTCCGGACCGCCGTACATATTCACAAACTCGTAACCGTTCTTCTGATTGTAGTCGACGGCTGCTCTCAGGCGCAGTTTCAGGCCCTTCATTATCTCGTAGTTGAGCGTCACGTCGGCCAAAATCCAGTTCTTCTCGTCCTCGTTGCTTATCTCGTTGAGACACCACAGCGGATTGACAAAACCACCGGGGAAAGCCACAAGCGTACCGTCGGGATTCTTCCACGGGTCAAGCTCGGCCCAGGTTATGTCACGCGGCATCCATGCAGCGGCATAAAGCGGATTGAGTTTGCTGGCATTACGCTGGTTGCGGTTCTCCACCTTCTCGTTGGTGTAGCGCACGCCCACGTCAAACCACAGTTTCTTTGTCGGTCTTAACGTAGCACGCAGGTTAAGTATGTTGCGGTTCATCTCGTTCTGCTTCAGCATGACGTCATCACTGTTGACGTTGGTGTACGACAGACGTACCGATGCCGTCTCTCCGGCACTCTCCACACTCACCGAGTTTGTCCATGCGTGAGCCGTACTGTAAAGGTCGAGCAGTGCGTTGGCGCGGCTGTATGTCTTGGGCAGACCCGTGCGGCCGTAAACATCGAAACCGGCCATGGGCAGACCCCACGAACGCTGGTTGGTGGGTCCGTACATGAAGATGCCGTAGGGTTTCGTCGGGTCATAACCTATTGTGTTGTTTGACATGAAGTTGAAGCCCTCCTTCTTCAACTCCCATCCGCCCTCGCCCGAACCATAGGCGTTTTGGTATTCGGGATATTCGAGCAGTGTCTGGAACTGCAGGTTGGTGGAGTAGCTTATGCCGAGTCCCCTCTTCTTCCCGGCCTTCTTCGTAGTGATGACGATGACACCGTTGGCAGCGTCAGAACCGTATATGGCGGCAGCATTGGCACCCTTGAGCACAGTCATGCTCTCAATGTCATCGGGATTGAGCCCGGCGGCCGGGTTACCGTAGTCGATGTTCATCTCGCCCGTCTCCACATTGTTTATGATAGGCACACCGTCTATGACATAGAGCGGCTGGTTGTTTCCGGTGATTGAGTTCATGCCGCGGATTACCACCGATGCCGAACCGGCAGGGCCGTTGGAGATTACCGACAGACCGGCCACCTTGCCGGTGAGCATGTTGAGGAAGTTGGCGTCGCGCGTCTCGGTCATGCCTTCCGTATCAACCTTCTGATAGGCCGATGACAGCGATTTCTCGTCGCGGCGCAGTCCCATACCTACAACCACCGTACCCTCAAGCATGGTGGCCTCTTCTTCCAAAACAACATTAAGAACGTTTTTCCCCTGCGGCTGGTTGAACTGCTTTGTCCTGTAACCGACATAAGAGAATTTGAGCACTACAGACGTTTCAGGAACTGAGATTGAATAGTTACCGTCAATATCAGTGACAGCACCGGCCCTGTTGCCGACAACAGTGACACTGGCTCCTATTACGGCGGCACCGTTCTTGTCGGTGACCTTTCCCGTGATTGTCCGGTTCTGCGCATTGGCAGCCGAGACAAAGAACATCATCAGAAACAGCAGCAGGGCGCTTCTTCCGAAATGTCTAATGTTAATAGATTCTGAATGTTTCATATCATTGTTTTAAAAATTCTGATTTCCAAGTTCATTACCACTCTTCAATCCTTGTTTTATTGTTTTAAGTTATTGATCACACTTCTTTCAGACTTTCACTTGACTGGTTTACGACTGCAAATTTATCGTGCACAAGTTAAAAAAGTCTGTATTTCATCATTAATAAGCGATAAAAAAACGGTTAATTGGAAAATTAAGTCTCATTTCCGGCTCTTTTTCCCCTTATTGACGTTTCTCTCACGCAGCATTTTACCCGCCTTTCCGGCCAGTTGCATGTAATGCTCGGCCCTGACGCCCTCTTCCAGCGGCAGGAACGTGCTGCCGGGATATGGAGCCGGCACACGCCGCGCGCACTTGAAGATGGCAGTGCCCTCGTCAATCTCGTCGAACATGGCTATGTATATCATCTCGGCACCGGCCTCAACGGCATACGACAACTGCTTCCAGAAGAAACTGCCACCGTTTCGCGGTATGAAAAGCGTATGCTCGGGATAGTTCATGTTCTTCCACGAAAAGCCCGGATAGCACAACGGTGCATAATCCACCCTGTTTTTACGGCTCCACGATATGTCATCGCTAATGAGCGATTTGTAGTTGTCAAACGTCTGCTCGTCATAACGCCCCACAAACCACGGCATGACAATGTCGCACTTACGTATCAGAGTGTGCAGTCCGGGGTCAGACTCGGTGTCGCCGTCAAGCGTGCGCCAATGGGCGGGCACACCTATCATCACACTGAACCTCATCTCCTTCAACGTGTCTACTATCCGTCCGGCTTCGGTGAGTCCGTAGGCACGCGAATCGTTGAAACCCACTCCCCACACCGACACCAGCGGACGGCCGTTGTGACGCAGATACGACGGATTGTCATCCTGACTCATCAGTGAGTGTTCTTCGGCCAGACGGCGTATGTCGGCTATAACCACGCTGTCCTCACCGGCCTGCATGCCGCTAAGGTCGTACATCACGCTGATGGCACGTCCGTAACGGTTGGCAGCCGTCATGGCATTTGAGAGTACACGGTCGAAATGGTGGCGGCCGCTCGGATTTCGTATCTCTGAAACGAAACGCTGCATGAACACACCGTCGATGTCATACTGACGCATCCACCGGAAATGGGTGTCGACGGTGGTGCTGTCGTACGATGACGGCAGATATGCCGGAGTGCCGTCCTGAAATACGAACGGCGACCGGTACAGTTTTTCGTATTCAGACACGTCCGGCCACATGTCGACACTTGTCGAACCCGGTCCGAAACCATTTCTACCCCTATAGTGATACCAGCCACGTCCGGCACGGTCGTAAGGGGTGTTGAACCATCCCTGATAACCGGCCATGACGAGACCCTTGTATGAGTCGTATGTCTTGCTGCCGCTGTATGTCGCAGCATTTGCGACAGCACCGGCGCACAAGAACACCATACATATTACTGACTTTATACGCATATATTCTGAATTTATTGAACTTCTGCTTTTTCTTATCTCTGCTCTACCTTCCTTATAGTTCCGTCCGAATTGTAGTACAGACGGTCCACGCAGATGGAGCGCAGGTTGCCGCGGTTGCTCAAAGCCTGATTGTGGTAGAACAGATACCATTGTCCGCGATACTCACATATAGACCCGTGCGATGTGTCGCATCCCGTGGGGTCGAGCAGTATGCCCTTATACTCCCACGGCCCCAGAGGCGAGTCGCTCATGGCATAGTGCATGCGGTTGGCGCCACGGCCGTTCTCCACATGGTTGTCGGCATACGATAGATAATACTTCCCCTTGCGCTTGTGCACCCACGTAGCCTCGTGAAAATCTTTCAGCCCCGTCATCTCCCGCAGCGGTTCGGCAATCTCGGTCATATTGTCCTTCAGACGCGCGCCCACGCAGCGTCCGCCGCCGCCATAGTAGAAGTAAGCCTGGCCGTCGTCATCTACAAACACGCACGGGTCGATCATGGCGTGGGCATCGCCGAGGCCTCTGATATACCCCACCTCCTTGAATCCCGATGCAGGCTTGTCGCTCACGGCCACACCCACCTTCCACGTGTTGTTCCAGTCGGTACCGCTGGGATGCGGGAAATAGAAATAGTATTTGCCGTTCTTCGCGGCGCAATCAGGAGCCCACATGAAGCCGCCCTCCTTGCGTCCCCATGCCACATCGTCAGAACAGAGTATCTGTCCGTGGTCGGTCCAGTTGACCATATCGGTTGTCGAGAACACGTGATACTTGTCCATAAGGTCGCAGCCGCGCGGCGGATCCTGGTCGTGCGACGGATAGACGTAAAGCACGTCCTGACCGTTGATGTTCCACACATGGGCCGACGGATCGGCCGTATACATATGCCTGATGAACGGATTGCCGGGCAATGCCAATTCCTTCTGCACCGAGCATGCCGCCACAACGGCGGCTGCTACGGGCACGAGAAATGTTGATAATATTGGTTTCATTGTCGTATATGTTTATTTGTCAAACAGATGTTTTCCTGCCGCCAGACTGTCAGACAGTTCATCTGCCGGTCACGATTTTGGCCGTCTTAACCACATGGCCGTCAGACAGATACCTTATCAGATATATACCCTTGTCGAGAGAAGCGAGCACAGCAGACAGGCCTGCTGCAGGTGCCGAACCCACCTTCACACCGCCGGGGGTATACACATCGACAGAAGTTATGCGCCGGTTGATGCCGTCGCCCGTCTCAACGCCCGTGATGCCGGTAGTCATGTCGAGAGAGGCCAGATATAGTTCATGCACCGACCAGTAGTTGGTCTTGGTGGTGGCTGTCAGCGTTATGCGCACCTGCGATGCCGTCACCTCACCGAACGTTACCACCGTCATGCCACTGCCGTTGTCACCCGTGGCCACCTCCTGCCACGAGCCGCCGGCATACACCTCCACCCTGTAGGCACCGGGACCGTCGTCGGAACTGGCGGCAGCGTCGAGAATGATACTGTTGAAGGTGACATCTTCACCCATGTCGATGTTAAGCCACGTGCCGGTCATGCTGTTCTGACCGCCCCCCGTGTCCCAACGTGTAGAGGCGTTGCCGTCGATAGAAAGACGGGCGTTGCCGTTGTTGGTGTTCGACGTGGCTTTCCAGCCTGTGCGCGGAAGCATGCCCGACATGTCATCCATCACCCACGATATGGTCAGGTTGTTATCGTCGGCAGCCCATGTTCCGACAAGACCTTTCCTGTCGAAAACAGTAGAGCGCACCGTTGTGTTTGCGGCGGTGGTGGAATTGTTGGTCACCTTGTTCACCTTCTGTATATATCCGCCCACGACATTCATCCGCGCGTTGTCGGCCACATTGAATGTGTATTTGGCTCCCGAAGCGGCCATGTTCGTCAGATAGATGTTGACCGTACCACCCTGAACATTGCACATATAGTTGCCTCCACCCCAAAGATTGCTCGAGAAGAGGTTGACAGTCTTGTCCATCTCCGGCGATGTAGTAAAGAAATATGCTTCCAGCGGGAAGTCGAGGATGTCGGCCTCCTTGTCGTGATTGAGAGCCACTATCTGGCTGTTTATAAGGTCGAGGTCGGAGCCGAGACCGTTGATTACCACCGTGTTGACAGCTCCGTCGACGGCATTGCCGAGCGCATGGCAGTTGACGGAGCCGCGCCCGTTGTCTTTCTGGAAACGCATGCCGTCATGACATCCGAAGAGGAAATTGTTGTAGAGCACCTGCTCGCGGCAGTCGCCGATGATGAAGAAATCGAGATGCTCGTAGTTCTGTCCGTACACCTTGGCGCTGACGGCATTGTCCTTGCACGACTCGCTGTTGGGCCAGCAGCCGAACTTCGACTCGTCGCCGCAGGCGTAGGCGATGGTGTTGCACTGTATGTTGGAGATGATGCCGTTTTCCGAACCGCCGCCCACACGTATCACGTTCATGTAGGCATGACCCGACAGATAGTCGACATAATGGTTGTCGCACTTGTTGGTGAAGAGGTCGAGCATGCGGTACGACGTGCGTGCTGCCACGTTTACGATGTAGCAGTCTTTGTTGCCGCGGATGGTATAGGGATACTTCTTTATGTCGGTGATAATCTTTTGGTTGGGATAGTTGAAGTGTACGCCGCGCAGGCCGCTGCCCTCCTCCATCATGATGAAGGCATCGGCGTTTTCATTTCCTTCGTTCACACCCCACACTTCGAGTATGGCACCGTTGCCCTTGGGCACCGAGGCTATGTCGCCGGCACCCTTCAGCTCAACGCCGTGCGGAATACGCAGGCCGTGGTCCATGCGGTAGTGTCCGGCAGGTATGTATACAATGCCGCCGCCCTCGCGCCCGGCCTTGTCGAGAGCCGCCTGAATGGCCACGGAGTTGTCGGGCTGCAAAGACAGGTCGGTCTCTATGTCAACGCCCACGGCACCGAACTCGTCATCTGTAACGACATAGAGGGCGGCGCGTGCCGGACGTGTCTGCTTTATCTCCATCCACTCCGCCTTGTATTCGGGCAGTGGCTTGGCGGGCACGGGGGTGTCGCTGTACTGACACCGGTATACAGACCTGTTGGTGAGATGGCCGTTGCCGGTGAATGTGTTGCCGGTGAATATGGTGCGGGCCGTGGGGCCTACGATGACTTCGCTGTCGTAGGTGCAGTTGACCGAAGTGAACTGTGCGCCCATTATGTCTGCCGGGCCGCTCACGTTGCACTCCTGGAACATCAGTCCCACGCCGGCCGAAATATCGGTACAGACAGATGTTCGGCCCTGGATGTTGCAGCCAAGAAACTGAACGGGGCCTATACCTCCGCGTGAGTGTATGCCTACATCGCAGCCGGTGGTGTTGACACGTGTGAACATGATACCCGAACCGCTGCTCTCGCTGATCAGTATGCCGGTGGCACAGTCGGTGAAATTGAAGCCGTAATTATGACCGTTGGGACGGCCGCCGGCATCTACGGGCGAGTGTTCGGCATGGAAACCGACATTGTAGCCGTCGACATCGAAATTGCAGGTGTACGACCAGTCGTTGCGGCGCATCACGAAAGCCGTGGCACCGGCACGGGTTACGGCACGCAGGGCACCCTCCGAAGGTGCTCCTTCCAAACCTGAGTTGGCCCAATATTTCGGCGAGAACGACAGATGGTCGAAACGTCCCACATCGGCAATCATGTCCATCACGACACCCTCGGAGAGCGGTGTGCCGTAGACATCGAAGATGTTGGGGCACCCGCCGCCGTTCTTCTCACTGAACTTAATACCTATATATGAGTTGACAAACGTGCAGTGGCGCACATTGCAGTAGTCGTTACCCCAATAGCCGTCGTAGCCGTAGCGCACGGTGGGCGGATAGGGCGTGACGTTGCCGACCGTCTGGTCAGGATACCAGAAGGTAAGGTTGCTTATTTCGCTCGTGGGCTGCATCACTACTGCGGCCTTCGACTCGTCGGTAACGCCGGTGGACGAAGCCTTCGGCTGCACCACCAGTATGGTTCCCTGCAGCGGGCTCTTGCCGTCGGGCTTTTTCCAGTCGCCACGAATGGTGACACCGCGCGGCACCTGTATCTGTCCCGTAACGAGATAACGGCCGGCAGGTATGTAGAGCACGCCGCCGGTGATATATCTGTAACTGCCGATGGTTCCGAGACCGGTCACGCCGTTAAGTTTCTTGAGCAGCGTGTTGATGGTTGCCGTACAGTCTTTCTTTCCGGTGTTGTCCACACCGTAGTCCATCAGGTTGTACGTGGCCACGGCCAAGTCGTTGGTGGGATAATCCGGATTGTCAATGAGCCGGTACTTGGGCGTATAGTCTGCCGCTGCCTGTGACGGCGGCCAAGCCGCCATCATCAGCAATGCCAAAGAGATGATTTTTCTTATCATACAAGTCAGTATTTATTATATTTACAGTTGTGCCGTCATTGTTCTGTTGCAAAATTACATTCCGGCATATAACTTTTCATAAAAATCTGATTAACGTACGGATTAAAATCCGCTTAAACCGATAAAAACATCACTGCGCCTCGGGGTTTGTGAACGATGCCTTCAGCGTGGGCATGTACTCGGCGCGGTTGTCGCACTTGAAGTAGCCCTCAAACTCGGTCTTGGCCTCGCCCGACACGGTGAGCACGAGATGGTTCCATCCCTGCTTCAGGGGCAGCTCCCTGTATTCCGTCTCGCGTCCGTTCTCATTTGCCGGTTTCACGTTGGTGCCCCCGATGTAGAGCGTGGTCTTCTTAGCCTTGAGGAAGAGCGTGAGCTTGGGCACGTTGGGTTCGATGAGCAGGTCGTCGAGCGGACGGTTGCTGTAGACGTAGAACTCCAGACGGTAGCCTTCGCCCTCGGGAGTGAGACGGTCGCGCGTTACGACGGGGAAGCCCAGACGGTTGTCGCGCAGGAAGAACACCTCGTTGGGGTTTGTCTCCAGTGCCTTGCAGGCCACGCCGGCCGTGGCGAGCATGGTCTTCATGGCGTTGTAGCCCTTCTCGGAGTTGGCGAAATCGGTGAGCGTGCTGACGATATATGTTGAAGCACCGTTGTCGAGCCTGACAATGACGGCAGTGGGAGCCGTGCACTCATATTCGCTGCGGATGGTTCCGGCGGTCTTTATCTCCTCGGCGCGCTTGTTCCAGCGGCGCCAGTCGGTGCGGCAGGCGTTCAGCAACACGTCACCCTCGTCGACGAAGTCGCCGGAGAGGGAGAACTTGGCGGCATCGGCCTGCTGCAGTTCGCAGAAGTAGAAGTCGCTGTTGTTCAGGCCGCGTGTGATTGACTTCTGCTCGGGCAGGAACGACGAGCGTTTCAGTTCGCCGACGGTCAGTGCCTTGGGCAATACGGCATTTATCGAGGCAACGGTCTCGGGCGTCACGCCCCACACCCATACATGGGCACCCTTGGCGGTGGCAGTCTTGACCGTGGCGGCAGCGGCAGCGGACAGCGCCTTGCTACCGTCAATGACGATGAGCGCGCGGGCGGGAGTCTTTATCTTAGATGTGAAGATTACACCCTGGGCGTCGAAGATGGCGCGTATCTTCCCGTCGGCGGGACCGATGAAAAGCACTTCGGCGTATTTCTGCGTGGCGGCGACAGGGGCGGGAGCCTCATACTTGGCCTTGTCGGCCACGGCCCACTCCGACCATGCTGCGGCATCGCCGGCGTTGGCGGCACGCAGGGCGTTGAACATCGGCCAGGTCCGGTAGAGCGGCAGCGAGGGGTCGTAGCCGGGGTTGAACGTCGTGCAGTAGGGCCCCACGCGCTCGGGCTGTACGCCGGGCACACCTTCCTTATATTCGGTGAAGAAGATGCCGTCGTCCATTGTCGGCGCGGTGGTGATGTCTTTCTTGCCTAACGGCAGCGGCTTCAGCGCATACCACGCCATGTTGAACACGGTGCTGTAGGCGGCACCCATCGAACGCATGTCGCGTATCAGCCCGTAACACTCGGTGGCCAGTCCCTCCATGCGTCCCTCCATGCTCTCGTAGGCGCGTTCGCCGTTCACCTTGGCTATCTGCTCGGGGGTGCCGTAGTATGCCATGCTGGTCTCACCGATACCCCAGGGTTTGCCTATGTTCTTCCATTTCTTCATCGAGTTGAGGTCGCCGTAGTGGCCCACGGTGGTGGGCAGTATGCCGTCGCCGTCGTCCTCACCGTCGGAAGATATCCACGGACGTGTGGGGTCGGTGTCACGCACGATGTCGCGCCACTCCTCCCATGCCTTCTTCTGTTGCGGCATGAGGTCGGGACGTGAGAACACATAGAGTATTACGGGCTTGTTCTCGTTGGAGATGCTCCATCCGAAGACTGACGGATGGTTGCGGTCACGCTTGACGAAACGCTCCAGATGGTCTTTGGAATGTGCCCAAAACAACTCGCTGTCGAGTTTAGGACCGCCGTCGCTGGCCCAGTTGGCGGTCTCGTCAAGCACGCAGATGCCCATCTCGTCGGCCATGTCCATGTAAAACTCGGGGTATACCTGCGCGTGCAGACGCACGGCGTTGCCGTTCATGTTCTTGATGGCCGTGTACCATGCCCAGGCGTAGCGGCGGGTCATCTGCGGGATGCCCTGAAAGTGCCACGAGTCGCCCTTCAGCGGATAGGGCCGGCCGTTGAGGCACTGCTCGGTGCCGCGGAATGTCCACTCGCGCCATCCGAAACGCTTGTACTTCAGGTCGGTAACCTTCTTGCCGGTCTTCACTTGCAGCAGCAGTGCGTTGAGGTTGGGGTGTTCGGGTGTCCAAAGGTCGAGTTCGCCTTCTTTCACGGGTATCTCCATCGTAACCTTAGTCTTGCCACCGGCCTCAACCTTTACGGCGGGGCTGTTCCCGGCGAGACGGCGGGCACCGAGTTCCCACGCAGGCACGGGGGCGGTGAGCATGTCGGTGCCGGCCTTGTTTATCCATTTATATATGTCGGCCTGAAGCTGCACCGATGCAGTTTTGGCATCATTGTTCTCTACGGTGACTTCCAGCTCAAGCTTGTTCTGCGACACCAGCGGCTTAACATACACATCAGCCACATTTACCTTTGGCACGGCGGTGAGGAACACGTCTTGCCAGATACCGTTGACATGATAGCCCCACATCGAGCCGGCGGGCAGGATGCGGCGGCCGATGGTGCTCTTGTCTTCGTAGAGCCACTGGCTGCGCACACCTACAAGTATTTCGTTGCTTTGTCCCGTCTTTACAGCTTCGGTGACATCAATGTCGAAGGGAAGGAAAAGATCGAAGTTTCCGCCCACTTTCTTTCCGTTGACATACACCTCGGCCATGCCCGCCACTGCCTCGAAATGCAGCTTGACGGTCTGTCCGCTCCAGTCGGCCGGCACGGTGACGGTCTTCTTCATCCATGCCATCTTCACACTCTCCCACTCCTTGGGGTACGACGGATAGTTGCGGTGGTCGGGACCTTCGAGATTGCGGAAGGCAAAGTCGTTGATGTTCCACGGCGAAGGTATCTTTATGCGTGTCTTGTCCCACTTGCCGTTCTCGGGCATGGGCAATTCGGGTGCCTTGTCCTTGCCCTGCCTGAATCCTTTGGGCAGGGGCACGGCCTGAAAATCCCAGTAGCCGTTGAGACAAATCTCGTGACGGTACTGCGTCTCGGTCTTGTTCACCAGTCCTTCACTCGGGGCGAAGACGCCGGTGAACACCGTCTTCTGTGCGTTGGCCTTCGGGCTTACCATAGCCGCAAGCATCAACAGCACGCCTAATGTAATTACTCTTGTTTTTTTCATATTCATATTTTTAAGTTTTTAAATATACACATTCTTTTCCAAGAAACCACTTTCCTTTTCAAGAAATCCTCAATTTCCGGTTATGCCAATCGTTATTTCCGGTCCATGCAACCGATGTCTCCGGTTTTAAGAAATCACTCCCTCCTCACGGAGAGAGTGATTTTTAGATTTACCAAAAACTACTAATTACTACTAACCTCTTAAAGATTACTTACTTTTAACTATTAACTACTAACTAAAACACTGTCATGAATCACTCACTGTTTCGCATCTGTTCGTTTTACGGATGCAAAGTAAATGTCGGAGTATTAAAAACCGTCTATAATTGCACTTAATTTGAAATTAATATCAGATAAAACGCGATTTTTATTCAGGAAAAACCTTTTTTATGCGTGAGTTCGGGATAAGTTTCGTTCAAAAGAGAGTGAGTTGGTTTGATTTTTCCACATGTACAGGTAGTGCCTCCGGTTTGTTCTCGAAAAAGGAGTAAGCCGTGAGGATACATTTTTTACGCAGCATGATTTTGTTCCATCTCGTCTCAGCGGCTACGCCCTGCCACGGACTCCCGCCGCTGAGCCTGTAAAGTTAATAGATTTATTGCCAGACAATAACGAAAATGAAAAATAATCATTATTTTTGCGACCAAAAGATGCAATAATGGAAGACGTAAACAGAATTAAACTCGTTTTAGTAGAGAAAAAACGTACCAGCAAATGGCTTTCAGAACAAATGGGGGTTAATCCATCAACTGTGTCAAAATGGTGTACAAACACATCGCAGCCAGATATAACCAGTCTGCTAAGGATTGCAGATTTGTTGGAAGTAGATATTAAAGAATTGATAGTTCGCGAGTATAAATCATATATATTGTCTCAAAAGGCATGAAGCAGTTTTCTGAAGCGACTCGGGTACAGATGCCTGCAATGGTTCATCTTACACGAATAGGATATACTTATTTCGGTAAACTGAGCGAAGATAAGAATGGCACAGTCTATGACGGTGACACGAATATTCTTTTACCTGTTTTTGAGCAGCAGTTCAAGAAATTGAATCCCGGACACGAGGGAGAATATCTCCAAGTTTTGAAAGACATTCGCAAAGAATTGAATGACGATGACCTTGGACGTGGTTTTTACAACCGCCTTAAAGTTTAACGTAAACATAGGAAACAATGAGTAAAGGACTGATCATCATAGATAGGGACTATACCCAATGGGTGGAAGACCTTAGTGTGCGTTATCGCCAAAGCCAGGTCAAGGCCGCTGTCAAGGTAAACCGCGAAATGCTCAAGTATTATTGGGAACTCGGTCGTGATATAGAAGAAATGCACGTAGAAGAACGTTGGGGTGAAAGTGTCATTAGAAATCTTTCTGCGGATTTACAACGTGGAAATCCTAATTCAACAGGGCTTTCACGTACCAATATCTATTATGCGAAGAAATTCTATCTTCTGTATTCCCAATACCTGAAAGTTGTCCCACAACCTGTGGGACTTTTAGCGAATGAGAAAGTGTCGCAACCTGTGATGCAATCCCAAACTTCTGATTTTGTCCCACAAACCGTGGGACAATTAAAGGAAATGCTTTTTTCTATACCTTGGGGACATCATCGTTATTTGATGGATAGATATGGTACAGAACCTGCTAAGGCACTCTTTTATGTGAGAAAGACAATGGAAGAGGGTTGGAGCCGCGATGTGCTACTTAACTTTATGGAGACAGGGCTTTATGAACGAGAGGGCAAAGCTCTAACAAATTTCACCCGCACATTACCGGATGAGACGAGCGACCTTGCACAAGAGTTGACAAAAGACCCTTATAACTTTGCCTTTACAGGAATAACCAAACCCCATAACGAGCGTATTCTCAAAGATGCGTTACTCGCCAATATATCACAATTCTTGTTGGAACTTGGTACTGGCTTCGCATACGTTGGCAAAGAATATAGGCTTCTGATTGGACAAAAGGAGAAATTCATTGACTTGCTTTTCTATAACTTGAAATTATCATGTTATGTGGTGATAGAGGTTAAAATAGGCGAGTTTGATTTTCAAGATTTGGGCCAGTTAAGTGGATATGTGGTCGCTTGTAATCATATCCTAAAGAAAGAGGGAAGGGATAATCCTACAATTGGTTTGCTCATCTGTCGCCAAAAGGATACATTGCTCGCACAATATGCTTTGGAAGGTAGTAATCTTCCATTAGGTATATCAGAATATGAATTGTCTAAACTTTATCCTGAAAAGGTGGAAGGAACAATACCAACTATCGAAGAACTGGAAGCTAAGTTGGGAAATGAATAATAATAATAATAGGATCTTGATGTAACAAGAGGAGCAAGTCTCAGTGGCGAGTTTTACGCCACTGAGGGTAAGTATATCCGTCTGACTTGTGGTAACTTCGACTATAAGGACAACTGCTTTAAGGAGAACAAGTCCAAAGATAATCTGTATTACATCGGTGAGTTCAAACCTGAGTTTTTAATGGAAAAAGGAGATATTATCACTCCTTTGACCGAACAGGCAATAGGCTTGCTTGGTTCTACTGCCATTATTCCCGAAAGCGACAAATATATCCAAAGCCAAGATGTGGCAAAGATTGTTTGCAAAGAGGACTTGTTAGACAAAGATTTCGCTTTTTATCTCATATCTTCAGCCCTCGTTAAACAACAGCTAAGTGCTGCTGCCCAAC
>ENA-OYXX01000218-OYXX01000218.1-human-gut-metagenome-genome-assembly--contig:-NODE-218-length-27893-cov-8.049608_pt1 | contig 27893 bp, 28 predicted proteins | sample MGYA00243976_ERZ653434 | MGnify/ENA primary metagenome ERZ653434 (study PRJEB26926, sample SAMN06165112) | human gut metagenome | biome: ENVO:00009003; feature: ENVO:2100002; material: ENVO:00002003...
ATAGCATTATGAGCATAAATTATAGCCGGTACATTTGGCTTAACTCCATAACTCCATTTAACTCCTTAACTCCCCTGCCAAGTGCATACAATTCTCTTAATTCTTTTTTCTGCTGCTTTCACGTATTTTCTGTATCGTCGGGATTATTATCCGGCTTGGCTTCAGCCTCATATCGCGTATATGGGCTATCAGCGTGCGGCACGCCGTTTCGCCCATCAGTCGGCTTTGGTCTTCGATGGTTGATAGCGACGGACTGACATCGCGGGCATATTCCACATCGCTGAATCCCATCAGTGCCATGTCTTCTGGCATGGACAGGCCGTGTCGGCGGATGGTGCGCATGGCACCGAAGAGCAGGATGTCGTTGAGGGCAAGGATGGCGTCGGGCGGTTCGGACAGGTTCAGAATGGCCTCGGTGGCGTTTATAGCCGACAAAATGTCGATGTCGCTGTAAGCTACATATTCCGGCCGTACGGGGATGTGCAACTCGTGCAGTGCCTCGATATAGCCGTGTTTGCGTTCTGTTACCATACGCAGCCGGTCGGGGCCGCACAATAAGGCTATGCGCCGGCAACCTTGTGAGGCCAGATGGTGGGTTGCCTTGCGGGCTGCCTCCACACTGTCTGCCACGACAGACGAGTAGTGCGGGTTGTTTATGTCGCGTGCGACAAAGACAACTGGCGTGCCTTCTTCCGATACGGCATCAAAATGTGCAGAGTCGGCCGTCTCCTGTGTTACGCTGGCTATTATGCCGGCTACGTGGAGACCGGACAGACTCTGCACATTGCGGTGCTCTTCGTCATATTGTTCGTGTGAGTTCATGCAGATTACTGCATATCCTTCTTGGGCGGCAACCTGCTCGATACCGTCGAGAACGGAGGAATAGAAGAGCGTGACACCGTGCGGCACAATAACTCCGATGATGGGCAGTGACCCGCTGCGCAGACTGTCGGCAATGAAGTTTTTGGAATAGTTCATCTCACGTGCTGCTTCTTCTACCTTTTGGCGTGTGCTTTTACTGATAGAAGAGCGACCCTGCAGTGCACGGCTGACCGTGGCTATACTGACGCCGGGCCGTTGTGCAATGTCTTTGAGCGAAGCTGTCTTTTTGGTTTCCAATTACTTTCCGTAGTCTTTTTGAGGCAGGCTTTTGCTTTGTTTGCGCCGTTGTTTTTATTCCTCTTTCGTTTTTCTGTTATTCTTCTTTTCTGTCATCTATATTGTCACCCTCGGTGGGACGCATCTCTTCTTCGAAATTTGTTATTCCGTTGGCGATGAGGATGTTGTACCACTGCAACAGTTTCTTGATGTCGCTATTGTGTACGCGGTCGCGGTCGAAATCGGGCAGCACTTTCCCAAAGTATTCGCGCAGTTCTATTCCTCCGGCTTTTCTGAAGTCGATGCTTGCAGGCTTGCCTTCTTCAAGGTCTCTCAGATTGGCGAGTACCTTGTACAGGGGCACGTCGTCGGTATCGGTGTACATGGCAATGTCTGCCAATGATGTTATCTTGTCTGTTGCGAAAGCCGGCATGCGCCGATGGGTCTCGTCAAGTATTTCGACAATGAGACTGTTGGTTGCTCTTGATACTAATTTGTAAAGTCCCGGTTTGCCCGAGATTGCTAAAATTGTCTGTAACATTTTACTTCAGTTGCTTTTAATTGAGTTTTACTTCAGTTGTTGTTATTTGTTTTTTGTCTTTTCTTTTCCATGATAATATCACTGCTTTCTTCCGACTTGGTGTTCGGCAGTCGTTATCTTGTCTAACAGTTCTTCCAGTTGTGTGTCAAGGTTGTGTGTACCGTCGTTTATTATTTCATAGTCGGCTCGTTTGCGTACTTCTTCCTGCGGCCACTGGCGCCCCATCCATTCCAATACCTTGTCGTGAGAAATGCCGTCGCGTTGCATGACACGTTGTATTCTGACTTCGTCGGGAGCGGATACCAGCACAATCTTGTCTACCAGACGGTCGAACCCTGACTCGTAGAGAATGGCACATTCCATCCATTCCTTGTTGCTTTGTCTGAAGTCGGCAGCCACGGCGGGATGCACAATAGCATCAATGGCATGGGCGTTGCTTTCGGATGCCAGCAGAAATGAGGCGACGGCTGCTTTGTTGAGTTGTCCGTCGATATTATAAGTATCCGGACCGATAAGTCGTGTCAGGTCTTCGCGAATGACCGGTGATGTCCTGATAATCCTTTTTGCGGCGCTGTCGCAGTCGTAGACGTCAATGCCCATTGCGGCAAGCCGTTTGCACACGTAGCTTTTGCCGCTGCCGATACCTCCTGTTATTCCTACTCTCATTTTGTCGTTGTCTGTTTTGCCTTTTTATACATCAGATTAATGCGTCTGCCTATTCTTCTTCTATAAGATAGTCCACCTGTTTTGTCTCAAGTGCTGCACGTGATATGCCTTGAGGCACTTTCTTGAGATAGAGTGTGCACTTGTCTGAGGGGTGGGCGGCTATGTCTTTGTAGTCGACAACCACAGTGAAGTCTTTGGCACTCAGCGTACGGAAAAGGCTCACACCGGCAACGAACTTCACAGTGACCTTCGACGGGAATGTGCGCAACACCTTGCCTTCGGGCATGTTGATGCCTTGGATGGGGATGTCTTTGATACTTGCTTCGGTGAGTACGTCGGTGTAGAATGTGATTTGCACATTGTCCGGCACAAATTTCACACCGCGTATCTTCTGCAGATTACAGCGCACAGAGAGTGTATCGCGGAAATTGGCGTAGTTGAGCGGTTCGGTGTAAACGATGTTGATGCTGTCAAGTTTCTCCTTCGATGCGTATATGTCCACACTGTCGGTCTCGTATTCGGTATTCGAGATGAAATACAGGTGCTCGGGAATGACGCGCCCGCTCCATCTTAGCGGCACACGCTTGTGGAGGCCGTAGTTGAAGAAATACTCGAGCCGGTCGGGTTTGGTGTTCACAATCTTGGTTGAAGCGGGCAGCTGCTGGTACATCATGCGTTGCAGTTCGGCTGCCGTGACGGAGCCGGTGCCTGTGGAACGTATGTAATTCTTGAAGTTGATTTTCAGGGGACGCAATCCGTCACCGTACATGTAGCTCAGCAGGACGAAGCCTTTGTCACTAAGTGATATCTTTATGGTGTCGACACTGTCGGAGGTCAGCACTACATTCTGAGGCACATTAACGATGTGTACGGGTATTCTTATCTCTTTCTCGTATGTCTCGTTGAGGGTCATCATGAGCCAGAATATCCCGGACAGCGCGAGAAAGAACAAAAAAATCAGAAATTCCTTATTCACGGCACTGAATAAGAAATTCCTGATTGTCGGAAATATGCCTTGCAGCTTTTTCATTTATTTTCCTTGTACGGGAGTGTTTGCCATGTCTTTGAACACACAGCTTTTGTCAACACGTATCACTATGCCTTTGGCAATCTCTATTTCGATGATGCTGTTGGCGAGATCTATTTTCTTCACTGTTCCGTAGATGCCGCCATTGGTAACCACCGATGCACCTTCGGTCAGTGAGTTCTGGAACTTCTGTATCTCTTTCTGTTTTTTCTGTTGCGGACGAATCATGAAGAACCACATGATGGCAAAAATAGCAACCATCATCAGGATAAAGCTCATGCTTGAGCCACCGCCTTGTGCTGCCTGTGCAGCTAAAATCAAGTTCGTTGTCATATTATTCTGTTTCTATTAAGATGTAAAAATGTCAATACTTCTTTTTGTGTATGATGAAATCAAAACTTCTTTTTGGGCTCGTCAATGCTTTTCAGCAGGCGGCCAGTATTAATGAGATGGCGCGCGATGGTGTCAAGCATGCCGTTTATGTATCCGCTGCTGCGCGGGGTACTGTACAGTTTGGCTATTTCCACAAATTCGTTTATGGTAACGCTGATGGGTATGCTCGGGAACGTCATCATCTCGGCAATGGCTATCTGCATGATTACAACATCCATGTATGCGAGGCGGTTGAAGTCCCAGTTGCGTGAGGCTTCGCTCATGAAGTGCTGGTATTCGTCAGCATTCATAATTGTCGAACGGAACAGCTTGCGGGCATAGTCCCTGTCTTCTTCGCTGTCGTATTCTGGCAGTAGCTCCTGTTTCGATTTGTTCTTTTCTTCAAATCGTTTTATTGTCTTGATTACAAATGTGTCGACAATGCCTTTGTCATCATTCCAATAAAGGCTTTGCTCTTCCAGTATTGCGTCGATATTGTCGTTGTCCTGAATCAGCGTGCGGTAAATCTTGCGCCACAGTTCGCGGTCGGCGTCATACGAATCGTCGTCGCTTGCCATGTATTCCTGATAAATCTGGCTTTCGCTTATCTGCAAGAACAGTTTTTTCAAGAATTCCGGTTCTGAGTTCCATGATTTCTTTTGGGTTTCCATAAACTCGTTGAGCATCTTGTTTTCTTCAAGTTGCATGGCAAACTTGTTGTATGCAAATTTTGACGAAGGCATTTCTGTTCCCTCGCGTTTGGCTTTGGCTTGTGCCACTTCAAGATGTCGGCGCGACTCGTGTGTTACAGCAACAATCAACGACAACAGATAGTTGTATAAGTCGTAAGCTTTGGAAAGGCTGAAAAATAATTCTTTTTCAGCAGAGTCAATGTTCTTGTTGCCATTTTGATAATAGGCATAGGTTAACTGGACAATTTTTATCCTTATTATTTCTCGGTTTATCATAAATGTTGTTTCTTCGTTTGCGATTCTCCAATCTTTAATTATAATTGCAATTATCTGCTTTCGGCTGCAAATTTAGACAAAAATCTTATACAATGCAAGAAACCTATTGAAATATTGTGCTTTTTTTTTAGATTATTTGCATAATTGGATTTAAAAGACTACCTTTGCACCGCTTTTTCAAGCACATTGACAGATTTTACATCTATGTTCGTGTGATGGTGAATTAGGCATATTATTAAAAACTTAATTTAGAGTAACACAAAGTTATGAAAGAAATCAGCGTATCAGGTCAGAAGCGTGCTGACCTTGGCAAGAAGGCTTCAAAGCTTATTCGTAAAGAGGGACTTATTCCCTGCAACATTTATGGTGAGGCAAAGGGTGAGAACGGTCTGCCCGTAGCAATGTCGTTCGTAGCTCCTATGACTGAGCTCCGCAAGGTGGTTTACACACCCCATATTTACGTGGTGAACCTCAATATTGACGGTGTAGAGCATAAGGCTGTGCTCAAGGAACTCCAGTTCCACCCGGTAACAGACGCTCTGTTGCATGTAGACTTCTATGAAATCAATGAGACCAAGCCTATCACAATCGGTATTCCCGTTAAGTTGAACGGACTGGCACAGGGTGTGCGTGACGGTGGTCGCATCAACCTCTCTATCCGTAAAATCAATGTCACAGCTCCTTATAAGGCAATTCCCGAGCAGCTTGACATCGACGTTACAAACCTCGGTTTGGGCAAGAGCATCAAGGTTGGTTCACTGAGTTTTGAGGGTCTGAAGATAGCTACATCCCCCGAAGTTATCGTATGCTCTGTTAAGGCTACACGTGCTTCCCGCTCGGCAGCCGCTGCAGAGGCAGCTGCTAAATAATGGAGAAATACTTGATTGTTGGCCTCGGGAATGTCGGTGACGAATACGACATGACCCGCCATAACACAGGATTTATGGTATTGGACGCTTTTGCAAAGGCGTCCAATATTGTTTTTGATGACCGTCGTTATGGATTTGTGGCAGAGACGAGCGTGAAAGGTCGCAAGCTGATATTGCTCAAACCCAGTACGTTTATGAATCTCAGCGGCAACGCCGTGCGTTATTGGATGAACAAGGAGAACATAAGCATAGAGCATCTTCTTGTCATTGTCGACGATTTGTCGTTGCCGCTCGGTACGTTACGTTTGAAGCCCTCGGGCAGCAATGGCGGTCACAATGGTTTGGGAAACATTCAGTCTGTCATCGGTACCGAGAAGTACAGTCGTCTGCGTGTAGGTATAGGTAATGACTTTCCGCGTGGCATGCAGGTGGAGTGGGTGCTCGGCCGATATGACGAAGAAGACATGAAGGTGCTTGAACCCAAGCTTGAAACGGCCTGTGATATAATAAAGAGTTTTGTGCTTTCAGGCGTGGACTTTACGATGAACACATTCAACAAGAAGAAGTAAATGGCAGATGAAGCGAGAATAGACAAGTGGCTTTGGGCTGCGCGTATATACAAGACGCGCTCGATAGCTGCCGATGCCTGTAAGAATGGGCGTGTGATGAAAAACGGCGTCAACGTAAAACCCGCCCACATGGTGAAGGTTGGTGACACCGTCAGTGTGCGCAAGTCGCCTGTCACCTATTCTTTCAAGATTCTTCAGGCCATCGAGAACAGGGTGGGGGCCAAGTTGGTACCGCAGGTTTATGAAAATGTCACCCCGCCTGATCAGTATGAACTGTTGGAGATGAACCGTATAAGCGGTTTTGTGGATCGTGCGCGTGGTACCGGACGCCCTACAAAAAAAGAACGTCGTTCTCTCGATGCTTTTATCGCACCCTCATTCGAAGGTTTCGACAGTTGGGATGATGACGATGAAGATTGATTTAATCATTAATTTAAAAGAAAGGATATAGAAATGAAGAAAACATTAAGAACATTACTGATAGGTGCAGTCGTGGCTCCGATGCTGTCATCATGTATGGATGATGGTGTCAGCAATGCCGGATTCTCTCAGGTGGCGGTAACAACGCAATATGCCAATGACACGTTAGGTGGTGTGTCGTTTGTCGCTTACGGACCTTGGGCGGTGACGCAGAATTCCGGTGCCGGCTGGTGTAAAATGTATCTGAATAACGGTTCGGGCAATGCCATCTATTATATTCCCGTTCATTTCGACCAAAACAGAACCGGTGAGATGCGGTCGGCCGCTTTTAGGATTGGCGACACGCGGACTGACGATGCCTACATCAACTTCACGATGTTTCAATATGCTACACGTGGCGACGGCTCGTTGGGTAATGCCGCTCTCGTACGCTCCATTGTCGGCGAAAGCAAAGATGCCGGCGGTAATGTCATCGGCAATAGCAGCATTGACATTGTATATGACGAAGTTTGCCGTCCGTTGTCTCTTGTGATGAAGGACGGTGAGACAACTCTTCGTAGTTTGAACATCGCCTATACCGACAGCATGATGTTTGTGGGCACCGGTTCAAGTACATTGTCTGCCAGGATCGGCAATGGCTATCAGCCGGACAGGCTTGTGTCTGAAAAAGATACCGTGGGCTACTATGAACAGCTGAATCTCGGCTCGTCGCAATATGCTTTCAATGTGGAGGAGCATAAGAACAGCGGGGAAATAATGGCACAGTCCTTTTTGCTCGTGAAGCAGAATCTCAGTCCAGACAGCGAGCACACGGCCGACAGCGTGAGGTATATACATATACATCCCGACGGCACGCGTTATTTGGAGAAGATGAAGATGAGTTACAGCGACAAGAGCAACCGCAGCCAGTCGGTCGATGCCAACCAGCTCCTGCTCGGTGTGCAAGAGTGCAACCCCTACATGCTTCTGTCTTTGTACCGTCATGCCCGCAGCAGCAAGATGATATCGAAGGCTGAGACAGAAAACGGTGCTTTCATTGTGGAGACCACCCACAACCAAGACAACAGTGTGAAGACGATGACAGTTACCGACAAGCGCGGCAACAAGACAACATACACGTTCAACTATTGACAAACAGTATCAATCATCGCTTTCCAACATCGACATAATATGATCAACATAGCCATATTCGTTTCCGGCACAGGTAGTAATTGTGAAAACATAATCCGCCATTTCTGCGGAAATAATGACATTAAGGTGGCGCTGGTGCTCAGCAACCGGGCCGATGCCTATGCCGTGGTACGTGCCGGAAAGTATGGAATACCGGCGGAAGTGATGACTAAAGCTGAGTTTAACGACGGCGAAAGCCTGCCGGCAATGATGGAGCGATATGCTATCGACTTCATCGTGCTGGCAGGCTTTCTGCTTATGATTCCTCCGTTTCTCATAGAGTGTTACCCCCGCCGCATCGTCAACATACATCCGGCACTGTTGCCCAAGTATGGCGGTAAAGGCATGTACGGCCGTCATATCCACGAAGCAGTCAGAGCCAATAACGAGACAGAAACGGGCATTACCATACATTATGTGAGCGCCGTTTGTGATGGTGGCGAGATAATTTTTCAGGCTTCCACCCCTGTCTCCCCATCAGACACACCCGATGACATCGCAGCCAGTGTGCATCGTCTTGAGCATCTGCACTTCCCCCGCGTGGTGGAAGAGACCATTAAAAAGAGTTATTTATGATTCTGCACAGCATATATATAATAATAGGTGTTGTACTTGTACTGTGGGGTGCCGACCGTCTCACTGAAGGGGCTTCTGTGCTTGCCCGCAGGATGAACGTGCCCGAAATAGTCATCGGACTGACCATCGTGGCAGCCGGAACATCCGCCCCCGAGCTTTTTGTCAGTCTGGTGTCGGCGCTGAAAGGTACGCCCGATCTTGCCGTAGGCAACGTTGTTGGCAGCAACATTCTCAATACGATGCTCATAGTGGGGTGTGCCGCAATGGTGGCTCCGATGAGCATATCGCGTTCCACTGTGCGCAAGGACATTCCTTTTGCCGTGGCGGCCTCGTTGCTTTTGTGCGTTCTTTGCATGGACGGCTTCGGCACTTTCACTATCCGTGGCAATCTTATAAGCCGTACAGACGGCCTCCTGCTTCTTGCCGGCTTTGCCGTTTTCATGGGTTATACCATGCGTGTGGCTAAGAAAGAGGCTCCGTCTGTCGATAAGTCTGATTGTGTAATGACAGATGCGGAGGTTCGCCGTGCGTCGATGGGAGCGTTGAAGTGCATTGCATTTATAGTCATCGGCCTTGGCTGTCTTATCTTCGGCAGCAACTTGTTTGTCGATTCCGCCTCGTCTGTTGCCGCCGCTCTCGGGGTCGGTGAGAGCGTTATCGGACTGACCATTGTTGCCGGAGGCACTTCTCTGCCCGAACTGGCCACGAGTGTTATGGCTGCCCGCAAGGGGCAGTCGGCCTTGGCCATAGGCAACGTTCTCGGCAGCAATGTCTTCAATATCCTCGCCATCCTTGGCGTAACAGCCGTGATATGCCCCATGCAAATCAATGGCATCACCATCATCGACCTTTCCGTTATGGCCGTCAGCATTGCCGTTGTGTGGTTGTTTTCCTTCACCCGCTACACCGTAGAGCGTTGGGAAGGCGCAGTGCTCGTATGCGGTTACGCCGGATATATGTGGTGGCTGCTTTATAGTATTTGAAGAATCGGCCTCTCTTTAACTTTAAAACAGAGGCCGTATTCTCGTATAAATACTTTTTCAAGTTCTGACTGTATATTCCTTAAACGCGTGTCACCGGCGTATTTTGGCCGATGTGTCGCGGATGACGAGCTGCTGCGGCACGCGCTCGCGACAGATGGTTTTGTCGCCGGCGATGTTCTTCAGGAGCAGGCGGCAGGCCGTGGTGCCCATCAGATGCGATTGGTCTTCGATGGCCGACATGCGCGGTGTGACATACGCGGCGTGGGCATCGTCGGTGAAACCGATGAGTGCCACATCGTCGGGGATGGTCAGGCCGAGCTGTTTGATGGCCGTGAAGGCGGCGAAAGTGATGATGTCGTTGAAAGCAAGAATGGCATCCGGGCGGTCAGGCCGGCCGAGCAGTTCGATGGTGGCGTGCAGGGCCACGTTGTAATCTATGGTGTCGCACACCACGATATTGCGGTCGATGGGCAGATGGTTTTCGCGCAGTGCCTCCAGATATCCGTGCTTGCGGCGCCGCACCATGTCGAGATGGTTGGGCCCGCCGATGAATGCTATGCGCCGGCTGCCCGTGTCTATGAGATGTTGTGTGGCCATTTGTGCGGCCTCGTCGCCGTTGGCCGTCACCGAAGAGAACAGCTCCGGCAGACAGGTGCGGCCGAAGAAGACGAGCGGTATGCCCATGCGGGCTATCTCCTCGAAGTGTGAATAGTCGGTTGTGTTTTGTGCCAGACAGGCTATAATGCCCTCCACGTGTAGTCCGACGAAATTGTCTATCACGCGTATTTCGGTTTCAACGTCTTCGTGACTGTTGGCGCTGATGACCGAATATCCGGCACTGGCGGCTTCATTTTCAATACCGTCGAGCACGGCGGCGTAATAGTGGGTGACGAGATTTGGCACCACCACACCGATAATCTTCGGTGCCTCGCGCCGCAGACTCTGTGCGAACGGATTGGGACGGTAGTTGAGCCGGCGTGCCAGTTCCTGCACCCTTTGCTGCATTTCCTTGCCTATTTCCGGACTGTTGCGCAGAGCCCGGCTTACGGTTGCTATGCTTACGCCCAGTTCGCGGGCGAGATCTTTCAGTGATGTTCTGCGTTTGTTTACGGCCATTTCTTCGTATCGGTTGACTATGATATTATTATCAGTTTAATGCAAAGTTACGTAAAATGGTGTAAAGGCGCAAACGTTTACGTTATATTTTTAGTGAAAAATGATACAAACATCTTAAAATGTGCTTATCTTTGCAATGCGAATTCAGAATGAGTAATGAATAGTTGATAATAAGTTAGTTAGAAAACAGAGGGTTAAAACTGTCGTGAGACACTTTTAACCCTTTTTCATTCTTCCAATTGAGAATGGGAAATAGAGAATGGATAATTATGACACATCCTCATATGTGAGAATAGAATTCTTTCATTTGGAAGAATTTTCAGAATTTCACGCTTAACTTGAACCTTATGCCCTGGCGGTTTGCCGTGGGCAGATCGAGATAGGTGAGGCGCCGCACATACTCTACGTGCAGACAGCGGAATATGTTGTGCACTCCGGCCACCACCTCCACGTACGGCCGGTCGGCCTTCATGGCGTACGACCCGTCGGGGAAAGCCATGGCCACGGTGCCGCCCCCGTTGTCCGGCGACGATGGATTGTTCTTGTCGGTGAGCGTGCCCCACATGGTTCTCACGCCCAGAAACTCGCGTAACTTCAGGCGCCTGAGAAGCGGTATGCGGTTGAAAATCTTGCCGTTCAGGTCCCACGACAGATGTACGGAGGCGTAGCGGTCAGTCAGAAACTCCATGTTGTCCATCAGTCCGAACATGTCGCGCTGCGCGACATACGATATGTTGGCCGCCGGCATGATGAGCAGCGGAAAGGGAACCCGGTTCCACTGCGCGCCGGCCTTCATGCTCACGTCCACCGTTCCCCAGCTCTTCACCCTGATGCGCTTGAAGAACGACGCCTCGGTAAGGTTGTACCGGTACTGTCCGCCGAGGAAACCGTCGATGCCCGTGGCGTGACTCAGCGTCATTACGGGTGCGTCGAGGTTTATCATCCGGCGGTGCTGCTTGGTGCTGGCGAACGTTTCGCCGGGCGCATAGCGCAGTTCGGCGCGCAGCTCGGTGGTGCGTATGGTGCCGAAGTGCAGTGCCCCGCAGGCCTCGTCTTCTTCGGCTGTCAGCGTCACGGTGGTGCGCAGCCCGCACTCCTCCTCGCGTTCCAGTTTCAGTTGCTGGCGGTTGCAGAACATCAGCTTGTCGGCGCGGCTCCATTTCAGCGAAGAGAAAAAGTTATCCTTGTCGGTGGACAGAAACTTGTCTGTGGGGCTGCTGATGTCGTATGACGACGAGAACGTGACGTTGCGCACGGGAAACTCGTGCGGCATATACTCCTTGCGGTTGAGCGACCAGACGGCTTCCGCCCTGTAGTAGTTGCGCCGGCTCTTCCATCCGCGGGCGTAGTAGCCGTTGAAGAACAGGTGGGGGTGGAGCAGGGCGGTGGTCTGTCCGCCGATGCGCGTGCGCAGTCCGTCGACGCTGTTTCCCGATACGGTGCTCAACACCGGCCCTATGTCAAACCTGCTCTGCATCCGTCCGGGGCCTGTCTCTATGTAGTTCTCGACGAGTATTCGTGCCGCGGTCATCAGAATCTTCGGGCCGCCCATGTTCATGAAGTCATCGGCGAACTCGTCCATGCGGCGTTCGGCGGTGGTTAGGCCCATCGGACGGTTGGCCTCCCAGTACCGTTCGTCGCGTGCCTTCGCCCTGCGCACGGTCTCAACCCTGCTTCCGCCCTTCAGCACACTGTCGGGCACGGCCTCGAACGAGTGTGCCCCAAGGCGCGTGTTGCGTATCACAACAGCCTTTTGCAGGAAGTCGAATAGCTTCAACTCCACCATCATGTCGTCGGTGGTGAGCACCCATTCGCCGCCGGCAGCCCGGCCGTACTCCTGCACAATACGCATGTTGTCCACAAAGTTTACGTCGCTGCGTTTCGGAATGGTGAGGTCGCAGCGTTTCACACGGTACGACGAGTCGTTGACTATGTATATGTCGCCGCTGAAACCGAAGTCCTGCGGGTTGTTGGGAACGAAGCTTAGATGGGTGCAAACGTCGCCGCCCACGGTGAGAGTGTCGGTGATGTAGAAGCGGTAGAAGCCTATGGCGTCGCGGCTTATGGGCGATGTGAACCGGTGTTGGAGCAGGCGTATCTGTTCGTCGGATATGTCGATGTCGGTGAAAAAGTCTTTCAGTGCCGCCACAAGCAGGTCGCCCGACTGAAAGGCATTGTTCACTCCGTCGGCCCGTTCGCCCTTCGTTATCTCCCGCTCTTCGTGCGGATGCCGCCGGAAGACCTTCTGCGTAACGGTCTCCGTCACCATCACGGGCAGTATCAGCTTGTCGTTGTAGGGGCACAACTCCACCTGCCTGAACACGTCCGGAATCTTCGACAGCATGCCGGACGTAAGGTCTTCTATACGTATGTCGTTGGCGGCAAGCGTCAGTTTCTGGTATTTGTCGTAACTGTAGTGGTCGTGGTTTGACAGGTCGTGGCGTCTTTTGGCGGCAATCACCTTCCTCATCAGCTCCACGGCCGGGTTGTTCTTCCGGCTGTAACGCCCGCGCCGGGTGGTCACCGTCACCTCGTCGAGCCGCCTCACCCTGTCATACCACCTTACGGAGTCGCCCTCCGTACGGCCGCAGTGCATATTGTCGCGGGCACGTGCCACGGCGGTCTGCCCCACGGCCAGTGCCAGTAGCGACAATATAAGCAGCAGCCCTCTTGTCATCTGCCGTACTTTTCGTTGAGGCGTCGGCACAGGCTCTCGTGGCTCTTGTGCATGTATACGTAGATGGCGGACAGCACTATAATCTCGAAGAGCGGATAGATGTAAGGCACGTTGAGCAGACAACCGATGAAGAGCGTTATGGCCCGCGAGTTGTGGGTGAGCAGGTTGGTGTACTTCATCAGCGGAAGCGAGCCCTCACGGAAGTCGTCGCGCAACTGCTGCGGCATATCCGTTGCATCGGGATACTTGGCTCTTATGTTGCGGTAGAAGGCCTGAAACTCGGGCGTGCTCTTCTCCTGTGCGCGGCAATACTTGGCATAGTTGGTGTAGAAGGCCCTGTCCCAGAAGGCCCCTTTCGCGGGCAGTTTGTCCACAATGGCCTGCTGCGACTCGTAGTCGTCGAGCTCGCTGCCGCTCCTGCCCAGCAGGAAGTAGAGGTGAATCTGGCGGTAGTAGTCGGCCAGACGGCACTGCATGGTGTGGCACACCAGTCCGGCCGTGGCGCATACAAGCAGTATCCACGGCCCCCACTTCATGTCGGTGAAGGGCATGTTCTCGTTCCACAGGCGGAAGACGATGCCCAGATAGACGGCCGTAAACCACACGTCGCTGGCCACACCGTCGAGCATGCGGCCTATGAGAGTCTTCTGTCCGGTGAGCCGGGCGAGCTGTCCGTCGGTGGAGTCGCAGAAGTTTGCAAACATCAGCAGCACCACTCCGGCCACGTTGTGCCACAGGTCGGTGTAGCTGAACATCCATCCCGCGCCCAGTCCGAGAAACATCGAGAGTATGGTTATGGTGTTGGGATGAACCCCGAGGCGCGCCCACAGCAGGGCGAAGGCAAGGCCGATGGGGCGTGTGAAGTATATGTCGAGCCACTCTTCGGTGTCGGCCGACTTGAACGATTCGTGCAGTAATTCGTTGAAACTCTTTTTCATGACTGTGTTATCCTAATATAAAATCTTCAGCTTTCCTTATGTCTCCGGCATGGTCTATGTCGAGAACCTTTGAGAACGGCCATGCTTTCAGCCGCCGTCCGTCGGCTATCAGCGCCCTCTGGAAGTTGCGCATGCGGCTTTCGCCGCGCTCCATGCAGCCGTTGAGCGTGTCGATGGCCGACGGCGTGAGGCCGTAGATGCCTCCTGAGATGTAGCGGCAGGTGTCGGAGCGGTCGAGGAATCCGGTGATGTTTAGGCCCCCGTCGGTGTCTACGTACAGCGGCTTCTCGTCGTCGATGTAGTCGGTCACGCCCATCATGCCGTCGTATTCGCCCGATGCCACGGCCGCGCCGAAGTCGGCGATGTAGCGCGAGAACTCCTCTTCGCGGAATATTGTGTCGACCGTGGTCAGGCAGAACGGCCCGTCGCCGAGCATGCGGCTGATTTCAAAGAAACTGTGCATCGAGCTTGGCGTGCTCTTCACCACGAAGCGCAACGGCACCGGGCGTCCGTCGAGTCCGTCCTGCTGCAACTTGACAAGGTGCAGGCCCACCTCCGTCATTACGGCATTGCATATCACAACTATCTCCTCGGCGTCGTTGGCCATGAACACTCTTATCAGGCGGTCTATCAGCCGTTCGCGCCCTATCTTCACCAGTGGCTTGGGCTGTTCCACGCCCTCTGCCGCCAGCCGGCTGCCCTCTCCGGCAGCGATTATTGCATATTTCATTTTATTTCTGTGTGTATAACGGACGGCAAAATTACGAATTAATAATGAGAACAGGAAACGAATCTGCTCTTTTTCGCCCTCCGCGGCTCCAACTCGGGGAGTTAAGGAGTTAAATGGAGTTAAGGAGTTAAATGGAGTTAAGGAGTTAAGCCAAATGTCTAAGTGGTAATTAGATGCTCATAAGCTATTGGCTTAACTCCCTTTTACTCCTTAACTCCCTTTAACTCCCCGAGTTGGAGCACTTGCGAAACCGCTGTCTTGTGTCTATATGTCTTTTATGCGGTTGTCAAAATCGCGTGCGCCGCCGCGTTCGCCGAATATCTTGAAGAGCATGCGCACGCGCATGTTGGTTATGGCCTGGGGCGAAGTGTCTGTCAGTATGGCTATTTCCGACGGTATGAACCGCAGGCGTATGAGCAGGCATACGTTGGTTTCCCTGAAGCTGAGGCTGTCGGTGGCGTTCAGCCTGGCCATCAGTTCGGGCAGGTGTGCCGTTACGAGACGGTAGAGTCCGGCCCAGTCTTCGTCCGCCGCTTTATGGCAGCGGGCGGCCATTGAGTGCAGTCTCATCACCTCGGGCGCATGCAGCAGCTGCTCCTGCATGTTCCAGTTGTCGGGCCGCAGGTGGTCAGGATGATACTCCGACAGCCTCTGCTGCAGCTGTTCCACCTCGCTTGTCTTCTCCGCTATCAGCCTGCTGTCGTGCTCCTTCCGGCGTTGCAGTTCGGCCAGTTCGGCGCATGCGCTGTTGTACAGCCGCAACTCTTGAGCATAAAGTTTGTTTACCGACTTTATTTTCCTGCGGTGGTACAGCACAAACAGCAGTATAATGGCCGCGAGCAGCCCCATCGCATGGAGCATGATGTGCTGCCGCCGCCTCGCTTGCCTGTCGGCCACCATGGTGTCGTACCGCGTCTGTACGCTGGCGGTCTCAAGGGCTTTGTTGCCGTAGAGGGCCGTCTCGTACTCCAAGTTCAGCTTTTTGCTGATGTATGCCGCGCGTTTGTATTGTCCCGTCTTGATGAAATGGTCTGTCAGCTTGTGGCATGCTTCGGCCCCGATGTCGGGCGACGGCGAGAAAATGGCTTCATACCACAGTGAGCATGCCTGCTCCATCTGCCCCCGGCCTGCGTGTATGTCGCCCAGAAGTTTCTGTGTCTTGTAGAGCAGGAAGACGTTCTGTGCCTCAACAAGCTGCCGTTCGGCCAGTGCCGTGTCGCCGCGGTACAGTCTGTAGGAGGCATGGTTGGTGAGCATGGCGGCGTGCTGTCTGGCGTCTTCTATGTCACGGTGGTCAAACTCCCTTATATATTTGTACATGCTGTCGGGCAGGCCGAGCGCGTCGAAAGCGTCTGCAATCATGTTTGTGGCCCTTGCGGTGAGCCGGGTGTTGCCGGTGGATTTGGCCGTCCTGAGGGCCTTGCGGTAATATGCCATGGCGAGCTTGCCGTTGCCCGATTCGTTGTTTACGGTTCCGAGGGTCTCGTAGAGGTCGTACAGAAAGTGGGTGTCGGTACTGCCGCGTGCCTCTTGTTCGGCCTGTTTCATCATCTCTATGCCCCTGTAGCGCACGCCGTTGCTGTAGAGTGTTATGCCGTTGTGCAGCAGGGCGCGTCCGTAGAGGCTCTTGTGGCGGTGCTCCCCGTAGTACAGCCGGCACGCCGCAATGGCGCTGTCGCTGGCTTCGGTTATTCCCATGCGGTGTATGTTTTCGCTCACTATGAGATGGTAGAGATGGCGTTCCCACTCGTTCGGGAAGCTGTCGGCCGTGTATGGGGCAAGTATGTGCAGGGCGTTGTATGGTGAGGTGAGTGCTGTCTGCTCGGCCCGTTGAAGCAAGTAATTGCGTGACTGCTCCTTGAAGCAGCCCGCAATTACCATAGATACAACTGTGAAAATTCCTAATCTAAGGTATTTCTTTTTTAATATATGTGTATATTTCTGTGTTATTGTCTCTCTGTCTTTTTATGATTCTTGTTTCACATTTCTGTTGTTTCGGCTTCCGCCGCATGGTTTCTGCACGGCCAAATGCGGCTATTTGAGCCTGAAGGTGACCGGCAGCGTGAAGTTAACGTTCACGGGTTTGCCGTCCTGTCTGCCCGGATTCCAGTTGGGCATGGCCTCCACCACGCGCAGTGCCTCGGCGTCGAGCAACGGGTCTACGCTTCTAAGTATCTCGGCATTGGCCGGCTTTCCGGTGCTTGTCACGACGAATTTCACGAGCACGCGGCCTTCCTTGCCGTCCTTTTCGGCCTCGGCGGGGTATTTGATGTTTTCGCCGAGCCACTTCATCAGGGCCTCGTCGCCACCGTTGAATGTGGGCATCTCGTCACACACGTCGTAGATTTTCTCTTCTTTCTGGCCACCGCATGCCATTAAGAACAGCACGGCCATCATCATGAAAAATTTGATTTTCATTTGTTTGGTTATTTGTTTCATTTCACGTTATGTTTAATACCATTCACATTAATTATATATATCCGCTCTCATTAATTATATATATCAGCCGGCGGATGTTGTTTGTGCTGCCACCGGAAATGGGCAAACCATTGTGTGGCACAGCGTTGCAAAAGTATAAAAAAAGCCGTTTAAAGAAAGTAAATCGTTACACATTATTACACATGGTGTAAAAAACGGTTTAAACGTCGCCATTTTGGTATATTTGTCATGGTGAAACGGCTGTCCGGATATTGCGGCGGCGTTGCGGCCGGCCGTCGTGATGCCAGTGCGGCAGTCGGTTTTTTGAATTATGTTTACTTTAACGTATGTTAATCGGCTCCTGCGTTACAGTTTTCCCGCGACAGCCCGAAAATGGCGTTTTTCCCGTCGAAATGGGGAGCGCTGACAGTCAGACAGTTACGCCGGCAGCTGCTTGCGGTGATATCGGAAGCCCCCGTTCACACCGTAAAAAGCCCCATATTGCATTGCGAAACGGCCCATATTGCATTGCGAAACGGCCCATATTGCGTTGCGAAACGGCCCATATTGCGTTGAAAACGGCCTATATTGCATTGCAAGGAGGCCAAAACGGCATGTTCACGGGGGCGGAAGGTGCCCGTAAAGAGTGCATGGCGGCTCCCCGATTTTCTATTTCGGGGAAAAAGAAATGTTAAATTTTAGGAATTATCAGGACAAAGATAGCATTGGGTTATGGGGCTCAGAATAGAGTGTTAGAGCAAGACCGATTTTACATAAAGCACATGGTATTTATGGGTGCGCCCTGAAAGGGCAGCAAGCTTATAGCCCGGGGCAGAGCGAAGCGGCACCCCGGGTGTAGTGCGAACGTGCGCAATCGCCCTGAAAGGGCAAAAGCATTGAATATCAATTACTTATATATTGGAACTATATGCTTTTGCCCTTTCAGGGCGATGGTGATGTACGGTACATGAAATCCCGGGGTGCCGCTTCGCTCTGCCCCGGGCTATGTGCTTGCTGCCCCTGCGGGGCGTATCTGTAAATGCGGTGTACTTTATGAAAAAGGGGGGATACAGAGTTGATGTTTCTGTGACTCAGCATCCCCCTTTGGGGGATTATAGGGGGCTGCCTTTCGGATTATAGGGGGCCGGTTTTTCGTATTATAGGGGGCTGCTTTTACCCAAATCTCACAATTTATGCGTAATTTTGCATCCGGCAATTAGTTTTTTCTTTTAATGGGGATATCATGGAAATAAAGCCTATAGCACACTTCCGTTCGCCGTTCACCACCAAATTCGGCATCCCGCGGCAGAGCGGACTGGTGGAAGGACTGCGCGGACGCATAGTCTTCGAGCCCGAATACCGCAGTGCCGACGCCCTGCGCGGCCTCGACGGATTCGATTATATATGGATGATATGGGGATTTTCGGCCAACGCCGGGGCGCGTAAGGGCACCACGGTGCGGCCTCCGCGGCTTGGCGGAAACGTGAGGATGGGGGTGTGGGCCACGCGCTCGCCCTTCCGTCCGAACAATTTGGGACTCTCGTCGGTGCGTATCGAGCGTATAGAACCCGCAGGGGCGTGCGGCCCGGTGATACATGTGGCGGGGGCCGACCTGATGGACGGCACGCCCATATACGACATCAAGCCTTATGTGGCCGCCGCCGACAGTCACGAGGGCGTGCGCTGCGGTTTTGCCGACAGCGAGCAGTGGCAGACGCTGGAGGTGTGCATACCCGACGGACTGCGGTCGGTGTTCGCGCCGGAAGAGTGGCAGACGCTTTCCGGTGTGCTCGGGCTCGACCCGCGACCCCATTTCCACGACGACCCGTCGCGCGTCTACGGCATGCCCTTCGGCGGCTTCGACGTGCGCTTCAGGGTGGACGGTCGTGTGCTTACTGTGACGGAAGTGGTGCCTACGGCTCCTCGAACCTGACGGTGATGTGCCTGAAACCTATCGACCGCAGCAGGCTGCGCATCTGTGCGTCGGCATTGTTGCGGGCGCTGTTTATGTTGGAAGGCGTAAGCCCGCGGGCCGTCATCATCCTGTGGGCGCGGCGGTACATGGCTTCGCGGTCGGCGGCCGTCCACCGTCCGCTCTCGTAGAACGAGCGGGTGCGGGCCTCGTCTATGAAGTCGAGGTCGAGCAGTGTGACGGGCGGCAGGGTCACGCTCACGCTGTCGCCCGACGTCTTTATCCATCCCGGCCTGACGTGGTGCATGTTTATTCCGAGGCGCATCGTGCCGTAGTAGATGCGTACCAGGCGGTCGGTGGCGAGGAGCCGGCGGCGTGTGGTGTCCACCATCTCCTCGTCGGTAACGGACAGAAACTCCCATTCGCCGATGTCCTTTATCGACTGTATCTGCTCGGGGGTGATGTCAATGGTGTTGTCGGCGGAGAGCGAAATCTCGTTGTTTCTTGACGCGCTTACCAGTTTCAGTATGACAACGGCCACGATTATTACGGCCGCGGCGATGGCCGTTACGCGCAGGCGGTTGAGTGTTATGAGTGTCTTTTTCATTTGTTTGAGATAGCATTGACAATCGGTGAGGTTATTATTTCTGGCATGCCGCCCGTAAGATTCCTGATGTCGTCTTGTCCGAATTGCTTGCGGTAGGTGATGGTGATGTCACTTTGGCTGAACCCCATCTGCTCTATCATCGGTATGAGCACGCGTGCGGCATTCTCGCGTGCGGTCTCCGTTATTCCGAGTTGCGGTATGCTGGCTATGATGGCGGCACGTCCCTGCCGCTCGTAGTCGGCCATCTCGGCGTCGGTGAAGTGCGAGCGCGTGAGCGAGACGAACTCCTTTATGTTCTTCTGGTCTATCTTGCTGCCGGTGAGTGTCACTTTGGGGTCGGGCAGTATTACGGTTATCTTGTTGCCGTTGCGCTCGATGTTCTTTTCCGAAAAGCCGCCGAAGTCGATGTACGCCTTCAGTGTGGCCTCCATCGGAATGGCTATCTTGCGGTCGCCCACGGGCACGCGCAGGTTGAAGTCGTTGTTGAACAGCGTGCCTTTCAGCCTTATCACGTCGTCGTGGGTCACAATCTTGCGTATGTTGTACTCCGCGGTGTACAGTCGTGAGGTGTTTTTCACCTGCATTATGAGCGCGGGTATGGTGTCGATGCCCTGCTGCCGGGCCTCGGTCTTGGCCTTGTTGCCGCACGAAACGGATGCGCCGGCAATAATAACCGTAATTAAATATAATAAATGTCGCTTCATGTCGTTATATAATATATGTATGCAAAAATACGAAAAAAACAGAATTTCGCATAAGAAACGGATTTATTTTATTCTTTCTTTAAACTTTCTGCCGCTTTTATCGTCATATTGATAGTTGCAACTTGAGAAGAGAAACGATGAACGAATGTTCCGGTCCGGCCGACAGCAGAGGGTCTGACAGCATCGGACGCACTGCGCGGGAGGACGGAATGTCAAGTAGAACTTAATAAAAAGAAAAGACGAGATGAAAAGAATAGTGATGACTTTGGCGGTGGCACTGACAGTGGGTTGCGCCGCAATGGCACAGAACGGCAGCGAGAAAGCTAACGGTAAGGGTGTGGACAAGACCGAGATGGTGAAGAAACGTACCGAGGCCGTGGCCGTGCGATACGGGCTGAACGAGGATCAGAAGGCCAAACTTCTCGATTTGAACACACGCTATGCCGACAGCATGAGGGTGGGGATGAGACCCAATGGCGGCAGGCGCACGGCTCCCGCCGGACAGCCGCGCAAGATTGACGGCGCACAGCGCACGGAGCGCAGGGGCGCAATGAAGCGTTACAACGAGCAGCTGAAGGGCATAATGACGCCCGAACAGTATCAGAAGTATACTGAAGACGCCGGCAAGCGCATGCAGCGTCGGGGTCCGATCCGTCGCTGAGGTGCGGAGAGAAGGATGAGAATCATAGTGATTTAGGTTAAACATAAAAAAGCTTATTAGGCAAGGCAAGCGAGCCTTTTCAATTTGGTAAAGGCGTTTTTTGAGCGCGAAAGATTAAGGGATAATACGGGGTGGGGAGCTTGGCTCTTCACCCCTTTCTGTACAGTGGTATTCGGACGGGGAATAAAAAAGGCGCCGTTGTTTTGTATTGTCTCGTATTTTCCGTATCTTTGTACCTTGCTAAAGAAGATATACTGCATGAGAAGAATGTTGATGTTCCTTATTACAGGAATCGTAGCCGGCGGAATGACCGGATGCAGAGAGAAGAAAGAGCCTGACCATATAATAACCCGTAAGGTTGTGGCAAAGGCACCGTCGCAACCGATAAGGATGCAGGACTATGTACAGTCTAAGGATGACGTGAAGTGGCTCGGGGCCACTTACCGCTGCGAGATAGTGCGTATGGCCGACGACAGTCTGGCAATGGTGAAGGACGAAACGGGCCAGAAGTTTGTCGACAACAGGATTTCCTTGGAGATACGGCGGGCCGACGGTAGCGTGTTTCTAAAGAAGTCATTCACCAAAAAGGATTTTGACGCCTGCCTCGACGATGACTATCGCGCGACGGGAATACTCGAAGGACTGGTGTTCGACAGGGTTGACGGACAGTCGGTGGTGTTTGCCGCGAGTGTGAGTCACCCTCAGACAGACGAGTACATACCGTTGCTGGTACGTGTGTCGGGCACGGGCGGCATCAGCATTGCGCGTGACACGCAGATGGATACAAACGCCGGCGACACCGGTGGCGACGATTCTGACGAGGACGGCGTATAAGTGCGGAATCGTAAAAAGGATGGTGTGTCAAAATGCTTACCTTGCATTTTGACACACCATCATATATTTTAAAACGCCGCCTTCAGCGTCTCCCAACTGTCGCGGAACGCGGGCATACTGCCGAAAATGATGCTTGCCCCTTCTTCGGCAAGCATGCTGTCGGGCAGCGGACCGGTGTTTACGGCCACGGTGAATATTCTTGCGGCCACTCCGGCACGCACTCCGAGCGGGGCGTTTTCCACCACAATGGCCTCCCACGGCTCCACGCCGGCCTTCTCCAGTCCTTTCAGGTATGGTTCCGGATCGGGTTTGCCGTGCGTGACATCAAAGCTCGACACTATCAGCTCGGGGCATACCAGGCCGTCGAACTCCGTTACAAGTCTGTCAAGCAGTGTGCGCTGGCCGCTGCCTGTCACCACCACTATTTTCAGTCCGTCGGCTTTTATCTTCTGTTGCAGCTCCCTCACGCCTTCCATCATGCCGGCCGTGGGACACTGTGAGAACATGCGGGCCTTCTCGGCATACATGTCCTGCGCCTCCTTGTCGGTGAGTTCGCGGTGCCATTGTTCGCGTGCTATCAGCTTGATGGTCTCCACGCCTCTCATACCTTCATACTTATATGCGTCTTCCGGCGGCATGTCGAGACCGAAAGTCTTCATCGATGCGTGCCAGCTTTGGGCATGGTTGGGCATCGAGTTGTAGAGAACGCCGTCCATATCAAAAAGAACGGCTTTGGGACTGAATGTCCCAAAGCCGTGTCTTTCCAAGTATCTGTTTATTTCTGTTTCGTACATTATTGTTGTTGTATTCCTGTAAATCGGGGTCTGATACGGTTGTTATGCCTCCTTGGCCAGTCTTTCCTTGATGGCTTTGCTGTCGGCCTCGTATCCCGGTTTGTCGAGAAGTGCGAACATATTCTTCTTGTATGCCTCAACGCCGGGCTGGTTGAACGGGTTCACACCGAGCAGATTGCCGCTGATGCCGCAGGCAATCTCGAAGAAATAGATGAGCTGTCCGATGTAGTATTCGTTCAGTTCGGGCACGCTGATGCGGATGTTTGGCACTCCGCCGTCAACGTGGGCGAGACGTGTGCCGAGCTCTGCCATCTTGTTAACCTCGTCTACGCGCTTGCCTGCGAGGAAGTTAAGGCCGTCCAGATTCTCCTCGTCGTTGGGGAAGAGCAGGTTGCGGTTTGGTTTCTCAATGCTTATTACGGTCTCGTAGATGGTGCGCTCGCCCTCCTGAATCCACTGTCCCATGGAGTGCAGGTCGGTGGTGAAGTCGCACGATGCGGGGAATATGCCCTTGCCGTCCTTGCCTTCGCTCTCGCCGAAGAGCTGCTTCCACCACTCGCTTATGAAGTGGAGTTTGGGCTGATAGTTTACCATTATCTCGATCTTCTTGCCTGCCTCGTCGTAGAGTCCGTTGCGTACGGCGGCATATACGGCGGCGGGATTCTCGTCGAAGGGTACGTCCTTGCCGCATGCTTTCTCCATGTCGGCGGCTCCGGCAACGAGCTTCGCTATATCGAAACCTGCACAGGCGATGGGCAGCAGACCCACGGGAGTGAGCACGGAGAAGCGTCCGCCCACGTTGTCGGGGATGATGAACGACGTGTAGCCTTCCTTGTCGGCGCATGTGCGGGCAGCCCCTTTCTTGGCATCGGTGACGGCAACGATTACTTTCTTTGCCTCTTCCTTGCCGCGCTGCTCCTCACACTGCTTCTTGAGAAGGCGGAACGTGAGGGCGGTCTCTGTCGTTGTGCCTGACTTTGAGATGTTGATTACGCCGAATTTCTTGCCTTTCAGGTAGTCGGTAAGCTCTGCGAGATAGTCTTCGCCGATGTTGTTGCCGGCAAAGAGTATTGTCGGATTCTTGCTGTCGCCGACGAGCCAGGCAAACGAATTGCCCAATGCTTCGATGACGGCGCGTGCGCCGAGGTAGCTTCCTCCGATGCCTGCAACGACGATAACCTCACAGTTTGCGCGCAATACGGCGGCGCAATCCTGTATCTCCTTTACAAACTCGGGGGTGATTGACGACGGCAGATGCAGCCAACCGAGGAAATCGTTGCCCGGGCAGGTTCCGTTTTCGAGGGCTTCCTGTGCGGCCTTCACTTTGGGTTCGTACGCTTTCACTGCGCCCTCCTTAAGGAACTGGGCGGCTTTGGTGATGTCTAATGTGATATTTTTCATATTTATTTGATTTTTAGACATAAAGACATGTTCTTTTCGACATAAAGACATATTCTTTCGACATAAAGACATATTCTTTCGACATAAAGACATGTTTCTTTTTGACATAAAGACATAATCTTTTCGACATAAAGACATAATCTTTTGACATAAAGACATATTTCTTTTTGACATAAAGACATAATCTTTTCGACATAAAGACATATTCTTTCGACATAAAGACATAATCTTTTCGACATAAAGATATAAGAAACGTATTGATTCTTTGTCCGTTATGAATGAAGAAAGTCTGTTTGTCCCGGCATGACTAAAATGTCTTGTTATACATTCTGTATTTTCTTCTTATTTCTATTTTATTGCTGCCGAAATTAATTAGCAGACCGTTTTCTATCTTTACAGCATTGAGGTAATTTACTAATTGCACCTCGTGCATGGTTGTGAGGGCATTGACGGCTTTCAGTTCTATGATTACAGATTTGTTTGCAATCATATCTGCACGGTATTCACCGACAATTTTATTATCATAATAGACATGCAACGGTACTTCCGTCTCAACGTCTATTTCATGCTTACGCAACTCAATAAGCATGGCATTCTTATATACATTCTCGAGAAACCCCGACAATAATTGGGCGCGTACGTTGTATGCGCATTGTATTATTGTCTTTATAAGAGTCTCTGTTTCCATTGTATATTTTATTAATTTGTTCTCAATCGTCCAATCGTTTTGCCCCGATCGTCCAATCGTTTTGTTTTAATTGTTTTGTTTCAATCGTTTTATTGTTTGATTTCAATCGTTTTATTGTTTGATTTTGTTTGATACTTTATTTTGTTATTCTCTTTCTTTCTCTTTTATATGTCTTTATTTTAGAAATATGTTCTTTTGTCTTTCTGTCTAAAAAGAATATGTCTTTCTGGCTGAAAGAATATGTCTTTTTGTCTAAAAGCCTATGTCTTTCTGTCTAAAAAGAATATGTCTTTTTGTCTAAAAGAATATGTCTTTCTGTCAAAAAGAACATGTCTTTCTGTCTAAAAGCCTATGTCTTTCTGTCTAAAAAGAATATGTCTTTCTGTCAAAAAGAATATGTCTTTCTGTCAAAGAACGATGTTAACGGAACGAATCTGTCAGCAGTTTTATCTCAATCTGCGGGCTTATCCGTTCGTACAATATGTTGTAGACTGCATCGAGGATGGGCATGTTGACGTGCATGTGGCGGTTGATTTCCTTCATGCACTTCGTTCCGAAGTAACCTTCGGCAATCATTTCCATCTCAATCTGCGCACTCTTCACACTGTATCCCTTGCCTATCATCGTGCCGAAGGTACGGTTGCGCGAGAAGTTACTGTATCCCGTCACGAGCAGGTCGCCGAGGTAGACAGAGTCGTAGACGTTGCGTTCTATCGGATATACGGCCTGAAGGAAACGCGACATCTCCTGAACGGCGTTCGACATGAGCACGGCCTGGAAGTTGTCGCCGAACTTAAGACCGCTGCATATACCCGCAGCAATGGCATATACGTTCTTCAGCACCGATGAATATTCTATGCCTATCACATCGCTGCTCGTCTTTGTTTTGATGAAGTTGCTTGTAAGTATGTCTGCAAAAGCCTGCGCCTTCTCCCTGTCGCCGCATCCCACGGTGAGATACGACAGACGTTCGAGAGCCACCTCCTCTGCGTGCGACGGGCCTCCGAGGCAAGCAAGGTTGTCGTAAGGCACGTCGTACACCTGATGAAAATATTCCGATACGACCAGATTCTCGTCAGGAACGATGCCCTTTATGGCCGTCACCACAAACTTGTCCCTAAGTCTGCTCTTCAGTTTCTTCAGGTGATTCTTCACGTACGGCGACGGGGTTACAAACACCAGCGTGTCGTAGTTCTGTACAATCTTGTTGATATCGCTCGAGAACATAATCTCGTCGATGTTGAACCGCACGCTCTGCAGATATGCCGGGTTGTGTCCCAATCGGCGGAAATCCTCGATACGGTCATCACGGCGCATATACCATCCTATGTGATGTGTGCATCCCACCACTATCTTGGCAATCGCTGTAGCCCAGCTTCCACCTCCGATTATCGCTATTTTTCCGCAGTTGAACATTCCTTTTATATAGAATAAAAAGAAGTGAGGAATGACAGTGCTCCGCTAACGAAACACCACCATTCCTCACATCATTATTTTTTAGAGTTCTCAATCCATGCCGCAAACTCGTCCACCTTCGGGTTTTCCAGTCCCAGCTTATACTTCTTGTTCACGCCGCAGACATCCTGTTGCAGTTTCTGTGGGTTGAGTTCCTTAATGTCGGACACCATATAATAACCGCACTTGTTGAGCAGCGGCACCCATTCTTCGGCCACGCCGATGGCGTTCCATTCGGCAACAGAACTCTTGGGAGCTTTCTTTTCCGGCTTCATTGTCGGGAAGAGCAGCACCTCCTGTATGGTGGGCTGCCCCGTCATGAGTATGGCCAGACGGTCGATGCCGATGCCGATACCGCTTGTGGGCGGCATGCCGTATTGCAGGGCGCGCAGGAAATCCTGGTCGATAATCATCGCCTCGTCGTCTCCCTTGTCTGCCAAACGCATCTGGTCGATGAAGCGTTCTTCCTGGTCTATCGGGTCATTCAGCTCAGAGTAGGCGTTGGCCAGTTCCTTGCCGTTCACCATCAGTTCGAAACGTTCGGTCAGTCCGGGTTTTGAACGGTGCATCTTGGTCAGCGGCGACATCTCCACCGGATAGTCGGTAATGAATGTCGGTTGTATGAAGGTGCCTTCGCAGAATTCGCCGAATATCTCGTCGATGAGCTTACCCTTGCCCATGGTGTCGTCAATTTCCATGTTGAGTTTCTTGCATACCTCGCGTATCTCGTCTTCCGACATGCCGTTGAGGTCGTAGCCGGTCTTCTCCTTGATGGCGTCGAGTATGGGCAGACGGCGGAAGGGAGCCTTGAAGCTCACTGTGTTGTCGCCAATCTTGACATCCGTTGTGCCGTTTACGGCGATGCAGATCTCTTCGAGAAGTTTCTCGGTGAACGTCATCATCCAGTTATAATCCTTGTAGCTCACATACAGTTCCATGCAGGTGAACTCCGGGTTGTGGCTGCGATCCATACCTTCGTTGCGGAAGTTGCGGCCTATCTCGTATACTCCTTCAAATCCGCCTACGATGAGACGCTTCAGGTAAAGCTCGGTGGCAATGCGCAGATACAGGTCGACGTTGAGCGCGTTGTGGTGGGTGATGAAGGGTCGGGCACTGGCTCCTCCGGCAATCTGCTGCAGTATCGGGGTTTCAACCTCGGTGAATCCGGCCTCGTCGAACACGCGGCGCATCGTGCGCAATATTGTGGCACGTTTCTCGAAAGTCTCCTTCACGCCGTCGTTCACCACGAGGTCGACATAGCGCTGACGGTAGCGCAACTCCGGATCGTCGAACTTGTCGTAGGCCACACCGTCCTTATACTTCACTATGGGCAGCGGTTTGAGGCTCTTCGACAGCAGTGTCAGCTCCTGCGCGTGCACTGAAATCTCTCCCGTTTGCGTGCGGAAAGCGAATCCGCGCACGCCGATGAAGTCGCCGATGTCCATGAGTTTCTTAAACACCTTATTATATAAGTCTTTGTCTTCGCCGGGACAAATGTCATCACGGGTGATGTAAACCTGTATGCGTCCCTTCGAATCCTGTATCTCGGCAAAGCTGGCCTTGCCCATTACACGGCGGCTCATCAGTCGGCCGGCAATGCAAACCTGGCGCGGCTCTGCATCGTCACAGAACTCGTTTCTTATGTCTGTAGCTGTCTCTTATACACATCTCCGAGCCCACGAGACCGTACTAGATCTCG
>ENA-OYXX01000221-OYXX01000221.1-human-gut-metagenome-genome-assembly--contig:-NODE-221-length-27844-cov-9.159488_pt1 | contig 27844 bp, 10 predicted proteins | sample MGYA00243976_ERZ653434 | MGnify/ENA primary metagenome ERZ653434 (study PRJEB26926, sample SAMN06165112) | human gut metagenome | biome: ENVO:00009003; feature: ENVO:2100002; material: ENVO:00002003...
ACATACGTTAAAGTAAAGTTCTTTCACGATATGTTAAATCATGAAAGCACTTTGCTAATGCCCGATGATGCAATCACGCTATCATTCTATCATGCAATGGTAGGGGCAGAACTTGTTTTTGCCCGCCATACAAAAACAACCGACTTCCATATCATATGCGGTCAAAGACAAGACTATGACCCTACCAGTGATACGATATCGGGGAGGCCGTATTCCTTATCCATCACTCTAAATGTCGGATGAACCAGAAATATGTCTTTATGTCCAAAAAGAATTATGTCTTTATGTCCAAAAAAATATGTCTTTATGTCAATAAACCGGGAATATATTCGTATTTTTGCACTCTAAACCCATACCGTCATGGAAAATAACACAGAACTGGCCATAGCCCGCCGGTTGATAGAGAAGACCGGATGCAACGTGTTCCTCACCGGAAAGGCCGGCACCGGAAAAACAACATTCCTGAAAGAACTGAAAGATAAGTCACCCAAGCGGATGGTGGTGCTCGCCCCGACAGGCATAGCCGCCATCAATGCCGGCGGAGTGACCATACACTCGTTCTTCCAGCTGCCGCTGTCACCATACGTTCCCGGAGCCACCTTCGGCGGACGGGAACAGAAACGCTACCAGTTCGGCAAGGTGAAACGCAACATCATCAAGACCCTCGACCTGCTCGTCATCGACGAGATAAGCATGGTGAGGGCCGACCTGCTCGACGCCGTCGACTCGGTGATGCGCCGCTACCGCGTACACCACCTGCCCTTCGGCGGCGTGCAGCTGCTGCTCATAGGCGACCTCCACCAGTTGGCTCCGGTGGTGAAAGACGAGGAATGGGAGCTGATGAAACAATACTACGACACGCCCTACTTCTTCTCAAGCCGCGCACTCATCGCCGCACAATACCATACAATAGAGTTGCAGCGAGTATACCGCCAGCAGGACGGCGACTTTCTGAAACTGCTCAACAAGATACGCGAGAACCGTGCCGACGACACAACACTCGAGGCACTCAACCGCCGCTACATAGCGGGATTCACTCCCCCGCGCGGCAGCGACTACATACAGCTCACCACCCACAACTACCAGGCACAGCGCATCAACGACCGCGAACTGGAGATGCTGCCGGCCAAGGCATACAGCTATCGGGCCGAAGTGGAAGGGACATTCCCCGAAACGTCCTATCCGGCCGACAATACCCTCGTAATAAAAGAGGGATCGCAGGTGATGTTCATAAAGAACGACCCTGACAAACGCTACTACAACGGCATGATAGGAGAAGTGACGTACACCGACCGCGACAAGATAAGGGTGAGAAGCAAGGACACGGGCGAAACGATAGACTTGGAGCCGACCGAATGGACCAACTCGAAATATACGCTCGACAGCAAGACAAAGGAGATAACGGAGACCGTGGAAGGCGTATTCAGGCAGTACCCGCTGCGTCTGGCATGGGCCATAACAATACACAAGAGTCAGGGGCTCACTTTCGAGCATGCCATCATCGACGCATCCCACTCGTTTGCCCACGGCCAGACGTACGTGGCCCTGAGCCGCTGCAAATCGCTCGAGGGCATGGTGCTTAGTGCCCCGCTGAGCCGGTCGGCAGTGATAAGCGACTCTACCGTCGACGAATTTACACGGCAGGCTGAGGCCAACACCCCGTCGGCAGAGGCACTCACGAGCCTCGAAAGAGCATATGTGGTGCAGATTCTCGACGAACTGTTCGGCTTCGACATGCTCGGTCAGGCCATCGAGATGATAATGCGCACGCTGTCGGAGCATTTTTACAACAAGTATCACACTCTGCTCACCGAATATACCAACGCACAACGTGCCGTGACGGCCATGAAGGAGGTGGCCAGGAAATTCGGCACGCAGTACCGCAACATCGTATCTGCCGGCAACGACACATCCGGCGACATGCTGCAGGAGCGTATACACAAGGCGGCAGGATATTTCACGGCACAGCTTGACACGCTGAAGAAACTGTTTGCCAAGACCCGTGTCGAGACCGGCAACAAGATGATACGCACACAGTTTGACGAGCGTATGGCGCAGTTGGGCGACGAACTGATGCTGAAAACACGACTCCTCGACTATGAGAGCCGGCCGGAAACGCGGTTCTCCACCGGCGACTATCTGCGCCGCAAGGCCATCATTGTGCTTGGAGAGCCGGAACCGCAGCGCGAGTCAGGCGCGCGCCGTACGGCAAAAGCCGCCAAGGCGCCGAAACCTCCGAAAGAGCAGAAGATACCGTCGCACCAGATAAGTCACGACATGTTCACGTCGGGCATGAGCATGGAGCGCATTGCCACGGAGCGGCATCTCGCTCCCGGCACCATATTCGGCCATCTGGCCGTTTATGTGGAGAACGGCAGTCTGCCCATAGACCAGCTGATACCGCAGGACCACATCGACGCCATACGCAACTTCGCCCGTCTGCGCCCGCAGGGCACAACAACGCAAGAGATAAAGGAAGCCGTCGCCCCCACCGTCACATACAGTGAAATAGTGCTCGTAAAGAAGATTTATGACATAAAGGAACCAGGCAAAACCGATTGACTATTCACATTAAATATATAAGTACGTCCCTGCAAAGGCAGCCCCAAAAACCTTTAAACAAAAAACGGAGACACAGAAGTAATTACCCTCTGTGTCTCCGTTTCTTTATGTTCTAAACACAAACTTACTTCATGCCAATCTGCCCCTTCCAAGACAGATACCAGTTGGCGGGATTCGTCAGGTCGACGGCAATCTCACCCTTCATGGCCGCTGAATTGGCGGCACCACGGCGTGCATACACGCGGTCGGCAAGTATGGCGGGGTCGTTGTTGCGCATGGAGAAACGCATCAGGTCGTACCAGCGCTGTCCCTCGAAGACAAACTCAAGCGCGCCCTCGTCTATTATCATCTTCTCCACACCCTTCTGCTGGTAGGCTATGCGGGCAAGAGAGTCCTCGATGGCAGGATTGTCGGGCAGACGGTAGTCCTTGTTGTACTGGCTGAAACCGCAGCCGCGACTGTGTATACCCTGAGTGTTGGCCTCGCCGAGCACTCCCGGCGTGTTGTAAAGCACGTAGCGCGATGTGGGGAAGTCAAACTGACGCAGGAAAGTGGAGTCGGCACGATAGTAGGGAATTACGTCTTCCTCTATCACACGGTTGTTGACACCCTTCGACAGTATAGCATAGGCAAAGCGCGGATAGCCGGCGGCATTGAGAGCCTCAGCCATGTGCAGCCACAGCATCGTGCGACGGTAGATATGGATGTTGCGGGTACTGAACTTATAAACAGTCTGCGATGTGTAACGGTCGCCGGTAACATCATTCACACTGTTGTCGCTCGTACCCCATGTACCCCACAGACGGAGGTCGCCGGCCATATAGTTGGTAAGCGTTGACGGAGCATAGAGAGTATCCACCCTCGAGCCGTTGGCAAACAAGTGGCAGTATGTCTGTGACGCCGACAGGTCTATCATTGCCTGCGACGGAGTGAGAGACGCCTTGTAGTCGTTGTCGGAAATAGTGTTGAATATCGTTCGCAGCTCGCTGTAGTTGCCCTCACTCCTGATGGAGTCGCCGGGAATCATCGTTATCAGTTCCCCTGCCGACCACGACTCGGAGTTGATCTGCCATTCGAACCTCAAATCAGTGTAAATATTCATCCAGTTTGAATAGTTGGTATTCCACTGTATAAACGACGTGCCCGTAGGATAAGTGCTATTGGTACCGTTGCGGGTGGCTATGTAATTGTAATAGCATATAGCCGCATTCTTGTAGTCGCTCGGACCGTTGCCCCTCCACAGATAAAGCTCGCCCAGCAACACATTGATGGGGAAAAAGAAGAAGCGTGAGTCAAGACTCTTGATGGTGCCATAGCCGGGCAAAGGCTGCTCTGTATACGGCGCCAGGTCTTTGATGAAATAGTCGCAGATGTACTTCACGTCAACACGCGGATATTCGCGCTCGCTCTCCTCCTTGGTGAGCAACGGCTCGGTATAGAACGGCACGCTGCCATAGTTGAGGGCCAGCTGCAGATAAGTCCATGCACGTACAGCCTTCACGGCAGCCACCTCACGCAGGAAGACATACTCGTTGCGGTTGTTCTTCAGAGAGTCCTCCACGTTCTTTATAAAGTAGTTGCAGTTGTTGATGACGGCATAATAGTCGCGCGGCTGGTTGTACTTGTTGTCGTCGCCGATATTGCACAATGCCACGTCGCGCAGATCGGCATTGGCGCTGGCCGTCAGGTCAACGAGGTCGGCACGCGCCTCGCCGAGCAGAACGGTACGGTCGGCCACAGCCTGCAACTTGTTGAGAATGCCGATGACGGAATAAATGGAGTCGGTGGCATCGTTAAGATGATCCTTGTCTGCAAACACCACCATGTTTGAGTCTTGCTCGAAGAAATCGGCGCACGACGTGAACAGGGTCATGCAGGCCGTCAGACAGAGGGGGAGAGCCCCCTTTGTCCAAGCCTTGGTCTTGCTGATTTTATTGTTGATTTTCATATCGTTGGTCTTTTTACGTTTTTTTACTTTTAGACTTTGATGCACACACACATTACAGGTTGATCTTGATACCGGCCATGATATTCAGGCACTGCGGCAGACATCCCGTATCTATACCCATACCTATGACATTGGCCGACGAAGCGAACTCGGGGTCGCTGCCCAGATACTTGCTTATGGTGAACAGGTTGTTGGCCTGAACCCAGAACTGGAGTCCCTGCAGGAACTGGCTGTTCATGGGCATGTCGTAGCTCAGGGTGACGGTCTTCAGGCGCAGATAGCTGCCGTCCTCTATCCACCGGTCGCTGAAGCGCGAGTTGCCCATGGGGTCCTGGAAGGTGATGCGCGGCATGTCAGTCTGCTGTCCCTCCACCTGCCAGCGGCGCATCATGGCCGTTGTCTGGTTCATGAAGCGGCTTCCGCCCTCCAACTGTGAACGCATGTAGTTGTATACATCGTTGCCTAACGAATAGTTGAAACGCACGTCGAGACGCAGGCGTTTCCACTGCAGAGACGTGAAGATGTTTCCGTAGATGTCGGGATTGGGGTCACCTATCACCACACGGTCATCCTCATCGCATATCTTTCCGTCGCCATTTACATCGTAGAAACGCATGTCGCCGGCCTCGAAATACTTACGGTCCACGCCGTTCTCGGCCATGATATACATGTTGTCGGCCTTGGCGTCTGCCGTGGTGGCGTATACGCCCAGTGTCTTGTAACCATAGAAGAGGTTTACGGGCTGGCCCACCTGCGTGCGTACCGTGGCGTCGTATACACTGTTGTCGATATACGTCTTGCCGTCGGGCAGCTCGGTCACCTTGTTCTTATAGTGACCCACCGAAGCGCCCACCTGCCACTGCCAGTCCTTGCGGGCAAGCACCTTGGCGTTGAAAGACACGTCGAAGCCCTCGTTCTGCAGCTTGCCGCCGTTGCTCCAGTTCTCGTCAAGTCCGGAGAGGAAGCTGAGCGACTGGCGTGTAAGCAGATTGTCGGTGGTGCTGCGGAAATAGTTGAAGGCCACCGACAGGCGGTTGTTGAACAGGTTGCTCTCCAAACCCGCATTGAAGCGGCGCGTGGTCTCCCACTGTATCTTGGTGTTGCCGATGCCGTCGAACGACAGTCCGGCAATGGCGGAAAGATACTGCTTCACGCGGAAATAAGAGCGCGAGGCATAATAGTCGATGTCATCATTACCGCTGACATCGTATCCGGCGGTAAGACGCAGATAGTCGATACCCTTGGCCGACCGCATCCAGCTCTCGTTGCTTATCACCCATGCGGCCTGCACGGACGGGAAGATGGCCCATGCTGCATCGAAGGCATGCACCGAACCGGCATCCTTACCGAAACGCGACGAGCCCTCGGCTGTCAGGTTGGCCTGAAGGAAATAGCGGTCCTTGTAGTTGTACTCAGCCTGTGCGTACCATGCGAGCGAGTTCCACGACTCGTCAACACCTGCAGTCTGGGCGTTGGCCAGCGAACTGTGCAGATAAGGAGTCTTGTCCGAACCGGTGTTGTAGCCCAGCTGCGTGTTGAGCGTATAGCTCTCCCAGTTGATTCGTGCGCCTCCGAAGAGATGTACCGAGTGGGCGTCGTAACGGTTCTGCCAGTCGATACGTGTGTCGCTCTGCACCGAGTTCTGCTTTGAGAAGAGCGAGCGCACCTCGTTGTTGCGGTATCCGCTCACAGCCGACACGTAATAGTCGGGCACACCGTTCAGCGGGATATAGTAGTTCTCGTTGGTGTTAACCAGACTGTAGCTGAAGTGTTCGCTCAACGACAGGTGTGAGTTGAACTTGAATGTGGGCTTCACTGCTATGTTGAGCAGCGAGTTCTCGAAACGGTTCTTGTTCTCCGAGTCGGCATATTCGTTTACGGCCACCGGGTTTGCCAGTTTGTAGTTGTAGTTGGTGTATGCCGAGAGAGCCTCATCAAGATATGTCTCGTCATCAATGTCAAGATGGGTGTCCGACAGAAGTCCTCGTCCGTAGGCATAAGGTGACAGGAACGGAGCCTTAACATAGCCGAGGAACGACGGAGACGTGGGCGTACCTTCGTCGTAACCTGAGGGAGCGCCGTCGTCACGGATGTTGCGCGTGATGTTGCTGTAAGACATGTCGAAACGCACACCGAGTTTCGAGCTCAGATTGATGTCGGTGTTGAAACGTATGTTCAGGCGGTGCATGTTGTTGTACTCCTGCGGGCTGTCGGCAGCCGTATATCCCACCGAAAGGTTATACTGCGCCTCGGTATCACCACCCTCTACATTGATGCCGTAGTTCTGTGTGAAAGCCTCATGGTAGAGCATGTCTTTCCAGTCGGTGTTGTTGTGATACTGTGGATAGTAGTAGTAGCTGGGGTCGTCGTTGAGGAACTTGAACTCCGTCAGCTTCGTGTTGGTGCTCTTGAGCATCTCCGAGGCATAGCCGCGATACTGCGAGGCATCCATCATGTCGATGTACTTGGGCAGGAAGGTCACGCCGGCCGAGACGTTGGCCGTGATTCGGGTGGCCATCGACTTGCAGCGGCGGGTCTCGATGATTATCACACCATTGGCACCCTTTGCACCGTAAAGGGCCGTACCGTTGCGTACCACGGTCACCTTCTCTATGTCGGCAGGGTTGATATTGGTGAGAACATCATTATAGAAACCGCTGTGTATGAGCGAACGCGAATATTGCTGCTCGAGAATGACACCGTCAACCACCACAAGCGGCTGGGCGTTGACATTGATGGAGTTGAGACCCTGCACAAACATGGTGGTTCCCACTCCCGGGGTGCCGTTGCGGCTGGTGGAGTAGCCCACCGAGCCGAGCTGGTTCTGCACCTCCTCCTTGATGTTGACGGCTCCGGTATACTGGAAGTCGGAAGCCGAACGGTCGCCGCGCACATTGGTGGTGCGGGTGTAGTCGGGGGCAAACGCCACGGAATAGAGTGCGGCGGTGCGCTGTTCCTTGCCACGGCCCAAGCCAATCTCCACACCGTTGTAGTCGGGCGTGCTCACGAATACGGACGTTGTGAACACGGGCACCTTCAGCTCGTAGCTGCCATCATCGCCGGTCAGCACACTGTAGCCGTCTATTCCCTTGGCACTTACAAGTGCACCGACAAGAGGCCGGTTGGTGGCAGCATCCACGACAACGCCACTGACAACGCGCGTATCGTAAACTTTTCGGGTCGGTGCCGGCTTACGCTGCTCCGCCTGACTGTCATCACCGGCAGCATCCTGTGCGTAAAGGCTGTATGGGGCGACCGCCAGCATAGCTATTGCGAATAATATATTTGGTTTCATATATATGTATTTCTGTTGTTTAGACTTTATATATCAATCAATTCTCGTCAGGTTCTTTGGCCGGCTCCCTATGCGGTTTAAGTATTATGCAGTCAACACGCATGGTGCGCTGGTACGTACCGCGATTGACGTCAGAATTACTCACACGCGACTCTATCGTGAGCGCAGCCTGTATGCGCAGGTCGTTGGAACCGAAAGTACAGGTGGGGAACTTCCAGTTTTTGGCCACAAGGATGGTGTCCATCACGTCTACAGTATTGCCGCCGTCCTTCGTGGTGTCGAACACGAAAGAGCTTTTTCCTTCCTCCTCCGTACCGTTGATATAGGCATCGGTGGAATCGGCACCCAGCTCCAGCCATTTCAACTGGCAGCGGAACTTGTTGGGAAGCCGCTCCGACTCGCGTGCCAGACCGTTACCGGCCAATGCCGGAGCCATAACCACATAGATGTCGTAGCCAACGTTCGACAGCAGGTTGGGAAGATAGAATGATGCCGAGGGGTTGGTACTTCCCGTCGGGGCTATCTCCACATACGAGTTGTTGGACACCTTGTTGTAGAACTTGTTGGGAACGCTCAGGATGTTGCCCTCGCTGTCGATGGAATCAACTGCCACCGGTACGGGGACGATATTGAGTTCACGCGTACCCGAGCCCAGACTCTTCTTATTGCTGGAGGCCTCAGCCTCTACATATATATCCTGAAAGAACGTCTGGTATTTGTCAACATGCCAGTCGGCAGCCTTCAGCACCTTACCGTTGCTGCAGTCCATGGCAATGGTGCCGTCAAACACTCCGCCCGGAGCGTACGGACTGTCATACTGACAGTATTTCAGGTCGCTGTTGCCATAATATGCCTTACGAAGGCGGTAAGGCACCGCGTTGGTCGACATAACAGAATCGACGGTGGCATCGGCTATGTTGGGGTTGTCGGTCTGGCTGAACACCGTTCCTGCCAATACGAACAGCTTCGAACGCATCTCCTGCAGAGAGTCGCGGCCGGTCACGAGATTACAGTAGTTGAAGTATTCCCTGTATTCAGGCACAAGCCTTTCCCACTCGCTGTTTGTGGGCACCACCATCCAGTAGGTGGAGTCTTCGTTATTGATGAGACCTATCTCCCTGAACATGACATTTGAGAGCACCTCTACAGAGTCGAGGTAGATGGTCTGTCCGTCCTTAATCTCTCCCGGCACGCTCTGGCTTGCGTCAAACTCGTAGCGGTTGTACTTGTAGAGGAAGGCTGCCACCGAGTCGAGGTCGCTGTCGCTGCGCAGATATTCAAACACATTGGGAGAGTAGTCCACCTTGTTCTTAAGAGTGAACAGCATACCGTTGCCGAGAAGGGTATTGGTTGATACGAACTCCCTTCCTCCGAACGAACTCGAAGTAAGAGGAACGAGTTTGCCGTTCATCATCGAGATGGAGTCGTTGGTTGACGGCGAGACAGAGTAATTGAAGAGCGCGATGTGGTTGCGCAGGAACTCCTTTACAGTGGGGTTGTCCTTGTCCTTCGTGCCGTTGCGCTTCTCTGCGTTATACTGCTCTATCAGTGCATCGGCCTGCTCCGACGTGAAATCGCCGTTGACGGGCGCGAACACGGTAAACACCTGGCTCGAATTCAGCGGTACGTCGTAACCGCAAGCCTTCACCACGCGGGCAAAGTTGCTGAGCTGCTCGTCGCCTGATATTGTCTCCCATATCGTTGCCCCGCTGCCCACGCTGGCCGGGGAGTCATAGTGATCGTCCCATGTGTCAGAACAGCCTGCAACGAAAGGCAAGGCACCGAGCATGCAAAAAGACAACAGTCCCTTTGTCATCGCCACGACCTTTTTTCTGCTATTATTGATATTCATAATATATTGTCCTTATTTACTTGTTGTTTCTATTTAATGTCGATATTAATCCGCCTCTTACAAGTCGTCTTCCTGTGCTCCTTCGTCGGTCACACCGTATACATTCTTGGGCACAAGCTCCAGATAGTCGACCATGAACTCGTTGTCGTTACCCATCTTCGACGATACGCAGCGTATGCGCAGGTAGTAGTCTTCGGCGGGATTGATGTGCACCGTACACAGCACGATACGGAATGTCTCCTTGTTGTCGCAGAAACGCGTGGTGGTGGTTGCACCGGCACCGTTGTAGTGGTAGCCGCCGCGTGCGCCGCGGTAGAAGCCGAGGTTCTTCAGCGTCTTGCGGTCTTCCTGCTTTTCCTCGTCGGTCATTGCCGTATACTTCTTCTTGTCGAAGTCGGTTCCGAGAATAGACGCATCTCTAAGGTTCTTGGTCATATCGAGTGGAATACCCTGGGGTGTCATCTTTTCTTCGGTGCCGAAATACACCTGTGCGATACCGCGGGTGGCGGTGGCAGCATAGCCGAGACGTATCTGGTAGTCGCCCTCCACCGGAACGGGAGGTATGCGGAACGTGAAGTCGTAGTTGCCGCGCAGGTTCATCTCGTCTCCCTCATAACTCCAGTAATAGTCGTGCGGACGACGGTAAACGAATACTCCCGTGGGAAGACTCACTCCCGATAGATATCCGTTGGGGAAATAGTAGTTGCGGCCGTACTTGTGGGTCTCGTCATAGTCGGGGTCCTGCTTCTTCATGTCGCTCTGTGTTCCGTTGAGACGTATGTCGTTGGTCATCAGCTCGGGGAAGATGGTGGCGAAGTCCATACGTACACGGCAGTTCCACACAATGTCACGCATGGTCTCGTCAAGAGCCACATAGTCGTCAATGTAGAAGTAGCAGCCGTTGATGGCGTCGTTCACCACACCCTCCTCTACGGTAGGCTGTATGTGTGTGCCCTCCACATTATATATATCATCGTAACGGCGGTTGATGTAACGCTCCTCACGGGTGGCCTCACCCAACCATTTGCGCACCATCACCTTTTCAAACTTCATCAGCGAGTGGGGCAACATGGTGGTATACCAGTCTTCGGGGTTCATCTCGCTCACAACAATACCCACATCATACTTGGGGGTAAGGAAGTTCACACCCTTGGCATTGCGGTCGAGAATGTGGTATGCCATAAAGCGGTTGAGCGGATTACGGCGGTCGGTGAGATGGTCGAAGTCGTGATAGTCGGCATTGACGTCTTCCGGATATATCTTGTCGTAAATGCTGCATGCAAGGTTGTAGAGGGCTTTCAGCGCCTCGCTCTTGTTTTCCACCGGAATGTTGTATTTCTCCTTCAGCACATCATCAGGCACAAGGAACGCCGTATATCCGTAGAGATGCTCGTCGGGAACGGTGGCGGCCTCCTTGTTTACGTCGGAAATGTAACGGTAAGTTTCGTAGATGGACGCGTCGTAGTTTTCATCCTTGTAACGGAACATGGAGTCGCGCAGACCTGTGGCCGTGAGGGCAGCACTGTATACGCTCACGCGCTCGTTCTGGCCGATAATGTCGGGAAGCATACTGTTTGAGCTTTCCAGCACACGGTCTATCGGCTGCACCACACCGTTCTCCACAGAGTCGTTCTGCAACTCGCGGTAGATGTGTGCCTGACGGTTCACCAATACGATATTGGTTATTGTGTCCTGATACACCTCTATATAGCGGCGGTTCATGTTGGCCGATGCCAGCACACCGTTCTGCATGTCGAACGTGGTGTACATGTTGCCCACGATGTGGGTGCGTGCAATGGTGTCGCAGTCGGCCTGTGACAAGTCTGCCACCTCCGACATGCCGCGGCCTTTAAGGTAGATGTCCACGGCGTTGTTGTCGGGCACGAAGCAGGTGTATGCCCCGTAAGTGGAAAGCGTGTTCATCAGTCCGGCCCTGTCCACAATCTCTGCGAACATGCTGTACTGGCTGCGGGTCTTGAGATAGTCACTCATCATCTCACCGGTGAAAGTGTAGTAGTTCTCACTGTCCGGCTCATCGGAACAGGAAACAAGCGCCACCGGAGCCATCATGGCCAAAAAGGCGATTGCCATCCCGATTTTCCTATATATATTCTTGAGTATTTTCATAATCGTACTTTTATATGATAATATGTTTCAGATTATTTGGCCGTTTCGTAACTGCCGTTTTCACCACTGCCGAAGGCGGGATTCTGCACGAGATTATTGTTCGCCTTCATCTCGTCGATGTGGTACGGCCAGTAAATGGCATCCATCTGTGCCAGGAAGCTCTGAACGACAGATGCATTCTGCGAGCCCTTAGCGGCCACCTGCTGACGCAGATAGTTGGTGTTGCCTTCACGTTCCGAACGCCTTACGAGGTCAAACCATCGCTTGCCCTCGAACATCAGTTCGCGCTCACGCTCTTCGTAAACAAGATTGTTGAGCAGGGCTTTGGTGGTGTATTGTTCCATGCTCAGGGCATTGCTCGGATAATTGTACAGCGAGCGGTTGTTGACAGCCGATATTAGCTCGAAGGCACGCGCTGCCAAATCGGCATCGGCCTCGCTGAGCGTTCCGTCTGCCTCACCCTCACCGGCATTGGTGTTGTCGCTCATCATCTGCACAAGTGCTTCGGCCTTCATCAGCATAACGTCGCTCAGACGGTATATTATCCAGTTGGCCTTGCAGTATGTTACCCAGTTGTCGTTATTACCCTTGCCGCCATACACAGATATTCCCATGTGTCCCTGGAAATTGTTGCTGGCCGGATCGCCGAGCAGATTCACCAAAACCGGACACACATACTTGTAGATGGCCGCCACCGAACCTTGGCTGAAGAAATTCTCATGAGCCCTCATGTCGTATCTTGTCGTGTAGACCTTGTTTTCTCCGTTCTTGATGTCGAAAGCCACATAATCCGACGGGGCCACATAGCCGGGGAAAGCATGTGCGTCACCATAGAAGAAGCCCACGGGGCCGTTGCTCTTCATGTTGTCCTCACCCTTCAGGAAAGACAGCTCGAATATGCTTTCATCCGAATTGCCGTTGCAGAAGATGTCTTCGAAGGCATAACCGAACTGGTTGCCCATGGTGTTGCAGTCTTCCACCAGCGGATAGTCGCCGAAGCGGGTAGACTCACGGAGACTGGTGCCGTTCTCACGGGCCTTCATTTCGGCGAGCCTTTTCTTCGATGCTATCACTTCGTCGGCATACTTCACACAGTTGGCATAATCCTTCTTCCACAAATACATATCGCAGAGCATGGCGTCGATGAAGTCGCGCGTCACACGGCCTGTCTGATACTTTGAGTTGAGAGTGGTGGTGGAGGGATAGCGCCACACGGCGTCACCGCGCACATTCTCAAGGTCGGCGATGAGAGAGTCGAGCACTGTGTTGAACGGCGTTGCCGGCAGGTTCATGATCTGGTTGTCGTCGATAAACGCCTCCGTACTGTACGGAACGGCACGGAAAGCCCTTATCAGATAGAAATAGCACAAGTCTCTCAATGCACTGACCTCTGCAATGGTGGCCTTCAGCTCGCTCTCGGCATATCCGGGGTCGGTGGCAGCCACCTGCGGGGCATAGCGCATCACAATATTACAGTTGTTGATGATGGTATAGAAGTCGCCGTAAGAAGCATAGGCGTTGCTCGCATCTATATTCTCCTTCAGCACACGCATCAGGCTGGCATCCTTTCTCTCAGTGTCATATCCAGCTATGACATTCTCCGAACGGAACTCACCCCATACCATCATTCGCGAAATCACGGCATAGTCCTGCAAGCTGGAATAACAACCGGCCACGACATTCTCCACGTCCGATTTCTCGTTCCAGAACTGTTCGTGGATAATCTCGTTCTTAGGGTCAAGTTCCAAAAAGTCAGCACAGGATATCATAAAGGAAGAAAGAGCAAGCAGAGACACCGGAAGCGCTTTCCGTGCCCATCTTGTCAGTCTGTTTTCATTATTATGTTTGATGTCCATATCTTTATATTTTTAAGCATTGTTTATTTTCATCGGAAGTATTGCCGGCCATCATCAGAAGTCGACAGTGATACCCAATGTATACGAACGCGCACGCGGAGTCTGACCCCAGTCGGTGGCGGCTCCATATCCGCTGTAGCTCACGTCCGGGTCAACACCCGTGTACTTGGTGAGCACAAAGAGGTTGTTGGCACTGACATAGAAACTCAGCTTGTTGAGACCAATCCACTTCAAATCCTTCTTGTTGAGGGAGTACGACAACTGTGCATAACTCATACGCAGATATGTTCCGTCCTCTACGAAGCGGTCGCTGACAAGGGTGTTGTACTGGCTGTCCTTGCCATACATGGCACGCGGAATGGGCGTTATGTCACCCTCCTTGCGCCAGCGGTAGTTGACTGCCTGGCTCTGGTTGTCGTTGGAAATCATGGCCTCGGCATCGAGACGGGCCATATTGAGAATCTTGTTGCCCACACGGTATACGAACGACGTATTGAGTCTCCATGCACCGTAGTTGAACGTGAATCCGAAACCTCCGGTAAGCTTCGGCAGAGAAGAACCGAGATAGACAATATCGAGAGCGTCGATATTACCGTCGTTGTTCATATCCTCGTAAATGGCGTCTCCGCCTTCAAACTTATAGTTGCGTCCCGTACCGTCGTTGGTGTAGTTGAACATCATGCGCACAGGCTCGTCCTTGGTGTTGTAGATGACCTTTCCGTTGGCGTCGAGAGCCACAGGGGCAGTGTTTCCGGCGTCGATAAAGCGTTGCTGGTCTTCATGACTCATGGCTGCAAACGTGTCGTACCTGTACTGGTAAACGCCCTTGAAGCGGAATCCGTAGATGGCTCCGAACGGGTTGTGCAGCTGCACGCGTGTTAGCACCTGACGGTTTTCGTGGTTGAACGTAGAGTTCATGCTCCTGAGCACCGACTCGTCCATCTCGAGAATCTCGTTGCGGTTGTTACCGAAGTTGACGTTCATGTCCATGAAGAACTTGCCGGCCTTTATCAGCTTGTTGGTGTTGATATGGAACTCCCATCCTATGTTGCGCATCTTACCCGTGTTGCGGTAGGGCAACGTGTAGTAACCGGCGTTTGACGGTATACGGTAGTTGGCCATAAGCATGTCTTCGGTAGTTGAGTGGTAGCCCTCGAGTGTAAGGTTGATCTTGTCGTCGAAGAGGCCGATGTCCATACCGAGGTTATAGCTCGACACCGTCTGCCACTTCAGGTCGGTAAGACGTATGTTCAGCGGGCGCATGGCCGACATGTCGAGATAACGGTCGGTGGTGCCGTATTTCAGAGTGTACAGATAGTCTCTGTTGGGCTGGTGTCCCACCTTACCCCAGCTGGGACGCAGCGAGAGCATCGACAGCCAGCTCTTCGTTGCCTTCATCCAAGGCTCGTCGCTGATGTTCCAGCGCAGTGACACGGCAGGGAAGTAACCCCATCTGTTGTCCGGTCCGAACTTTGTGGTACCGTCGGCACGCACGGAGAAGTCGGCCATATAGCGGCCCTTGTAGGCATAGTGCACGGAGAACGTGTAGAACAGCGAGCGCCACTGTGCATAACTTGAACTCATGCCCGTGATAAGGCTGCCGGCATTGGGAGTGGTGACACCACCCGAAGCAAGACCCTTGCCGTCGGTGGCCTGTCCGCTCGACGAACCGCTGTTGAGCTCCATACGTACCAGGGCCATGAGTGAGTGGTCGGGGTTGTTGAAATGCGGAATCAGCGTAAGCGTCTGTTTGGTATTGAACGAAACGCTCTTCGACGAACCCGAGTAGCTCGTGTTCACACCCTTGTCCCACGACACCGTGGTAAGCTCCTGCGGGTAGAAGCGGTCGGCATACTCGTTGAATATGTTCATATACACCGAACCGCGCCAGTTCAGCTGCCAGTGGTCCTCGTCAAGACCGAGCAGACGGTAGTTGATTACCAGCTCGGGGGCGAGGTTGTAAGAACGGCTCTCGTTCTTGGCAAGTTTTGCCGAAGCCACCGGATTCACGTAAGTACGCTGGTCGTCCTTGAACTCGTTCGAGCTGTAAGGCTCCTGAAGCATGGTGTAATAAGAGCCGAGGTTGGCACCCGTCAGCGGATCCTGCTCGTAGATGCCCATGTTAGGCATCTTCTTCATTGCTATTGCAAGCAGGTTGTCGGAGTTGCGCTGGTTCTTGGTGTACGTCATCGAGAAGTTGGTTGACACCTTGATACGCTCACTCACATTGTAGTCGAGGTTCACACGTGTTGAGAAACGGTCCATCACCTGCTCTATCACCGAACCCGTCTCATGGTCGTAACCGCCGGAGATACGGAAGTTGGCCTTCTCGCCACCACCCGAGATGGTTACATAGTGGTTCTGTCGCAGACCCCACTGCGTAACGGCATCCACCCAGTCGGTATTGTTGTTGTACTGCTCATACTCCGAGTAAGTAGGGTCGTAGTTCAGTTCCGGTATGTCACTTGCACCGTCGTTCTGCCGCGGGTTGAAGTAAGACTCCTTCAGCAGCATGGTGTAGTCGTCACCCGAAAGCAGGTCGTAACCCTTGGGCTGGTATGTTCCCGTGAGCTTGAGCGAGTAGGAGATGCGTGGTTTGCCGCGCGCACCGCGCTTCGTGGTAAGCTCGATGACACCGTTACCACCCTGCGAACCGTAGATGGCCGTTGCGGCGGCATCCTTCAGCACGGTGATTGACGCGATGTCCTCGGGGTTGATGTTGAGCAGCTCGGCAAACTTCTCGTCGTTGGCCGATGCCAGGTCGAAGTTGCTCATATCCACGTTCCATGTGTTTCCGTCGACAACGATGAGCGGGTTCTCGTTGGTCAGCGACGACAGCGAACTTGCACCGCGCAGACGCATGGTTGAACCGGAACCGAGGTTACCAGATGTCGATATAATGTCAAGACCGGCCACCTGTCCCTGCAGGGCCTCGTCAACGGTAGTGAATCCGAGACCCTCAAACTGTGCCATGTCAATGGTCTGCTTGGCGTAGGAAATCTCGCGCTCGGGCACTGCAAGGCCGTTGCCTCCCGTGGCACGTCCCTTCGACTTCACCACCACTTCCTTTATCTCCGTGGCCGACTTCATCGTTATCACATAGTTGGTCTTGTTGATGGGCAATACCAATGTCTTGCAGCCCACATAGCTGAAACGTATCTTGTCTTTCGGGTTACGTATCCTCATGGTAAAGTTACCGTTGAGGTCTGTCAGAGCCGATTCGATGATACGCCCGTTACGGTCAATCTCACAGACTGTGGCGCCCATAAGTTCGCCGAAATCGTCTTTCACTGTACCGTGCACCGACGTTATGTCCTGCGCACGCAGTCCCAACGTACAGCACACCAACACACAGCACAGCAACAGCCGTCTGCCGATGTTGCCGTATACGTTCACGGCTTTCGATATTATATAATTAGCCATATTTGTTTGCTCTTATTTTTTTAGTTTTTCAATCTCATCCTCCCATCGCGTAAGCTGACTGTCGCTATACAGCAACGCCCCGTCTATCTGGTGCACCACGGCGTCGGAAGTGGAATAAATCGTCTTCCACGGATTTCTTGTCGTCCCTCGGGCCTGGAACCAATATTCGCGGCAGATATTGTTGTACAGACCTTCCGTCTTCACCACATGGCGCTTGTTTCCGCACTGGTCGGTAATCTCCAGGTTGTCGCCTGTAGCTGTCACACCGAGCGAGAAGAAGCGTCCGTTGTCGGGATTGATTTTAGAGGTCTCATACCTTACACTTTCACCCTGTACTGCCGTACCGCCAACGTACAGGGAGTTATCCTGTACGTGATAACGCAGGAAGTTGGTTATGCGGCTCTTGATGATATACTTTATAAGTTTCTTCTGCTCAGAGTTGAAGTCATTGTACTTCGTACCGTCATCCACCTCCTCAAAATCAGTCCACGAAGGCAGGTAGCCCTTGTTCTGCATGTCCTCTATAACCGCATTTGTCGGCACATACACGGTATAGTTGAAGTTGTCGAACAAACGCATGTTGAAGTTGTTGTTGTTGTCCGAGCACTGGTATTTCGTACCCGAGCCCATCTCTGCTATCAGGAGATTGTAAGTGGTGGAATCCTTGTCGCCGCCGTTGAGAAGTTCCAGGAACTTCGAATATTCCGGTCTGCCCTGCAGAGTCTTGTACACCGACTTTTCGGCACCCATCGGATAGCCGTTGTCCACGGTATACGACTTACCGTTACCGTCTTTCGTCTTGTCATCAATGTCGGCCACAGTCACCGCAGTGTTGTGCTCAACCTGCCATCCTCCGGCAAGAGTCATAGAATTGGCCTGTCCGGCATTCTTCACGCGTACCGCGCTACCGCCTCTTGTAAGATAATACTCATGGCCGTCTTCAACGTCGCCCACAATAATCATTGAGTTGACCAAATCCTTGAGACGGTTCTCCACAATAGTGGTATTCACATTCTCTTCCTGCAGCGGCCCCACGTTCACCGTACCGTCACTGCCCACCGTACAGTTGTAACGGTCGGCCTTGATGGCCTCTTCCTCGTTGTCATAATAGAATCTCAGCAACGACTGTGTGGGCTCACCGTATGTGGCAGGGTCTACATAACTCAGCAACGCATTGTTGGTAGGCAGAATCATGCTGAACCGTGCATCCATTGAGTTGAGGAACGGCAGGAAGTCGTAATCCTCTATAGCCTTGTAGATCACCTTCATCGTGTTTTCATGAATAAGGGCGGGGAACACCACCGACGAATATTCGCTTGGCGGGAACACCTTGTCCACCATATATATCACACCGTTGCATCCTATGAAGCAGCTGTCCACATCATCCGGCGTTATGCCCATCTCCACCTTGGCATCGTTCACCACGGCCTTGAATTTCGAGGGTACATAATCGGAGAACGAGCTGAGCATGTTCACGTTGATCAGCTTAGAGAGCACTTTCAGCGGCACATTCTCCCATGAGCCGTACTCGTCTTTAAGAGGCTGGCCGCCAGTCTCCCACCACTCGTTCAGAGCCTTGTTGGTGGGCACTATCATGGCTCCGGCATCGTTGTGCATGTCACGTCCCATGGTGTTGTTGTACATATAGTGGTTCCATCCCGGGTCGAAGGCAAGCAGCTCGTCTACCCTCTTGCCCTCAGGCGTGCGGTTGTTTCTCTCTCCGCCGGTCGACACCTCACTGTAATAGCGCAGGGTGAACACCGAGTCCTCCGTGTTGTAGAGACGGTTGTAGTCGCGCGTACCATCGGCATTATAGTAAGGAGCCGAGAAACGGTCGACAAACTTCGACCACATCGACATGTCAGGATGCTGGCGCAGAATCTGGGCCATGTTGGGTGCCGACTCTATCACCTCCTCCACTTTCTGCACATATCCGTTCTTGCAGGTGATGTCGCGCTCCACCACTTTCTTTCCGTCCACCCACGCCTCGGCCGTGCTTGTGGCCTCGCCGTTGGTGAGTATGGTGAGATCGGCGTCGGTTATCTTGTTATGCGTCATGTACGACGGCAGGAAGTGAATCATCGGTGCCGATGTAGCGTCCATGAAAATCAGTATACCGTCTTTCTTGCCACGGTGCTTGTCCCAGTCAGCCGTTGCCGGCATCTGCTCAGGATACATCCTCGGCACCGAGTCGTAGATACTTGTGGCCGTGGCGCGGCGCATGCACGTACCCGGCTGTATCTCCGAGTCGAACGTATTGCCGAGCAGCTCTATCAGATAGGCGTTGTTCACCATCGAGTTGTTGAGCAGCAGCTTCTTCTGCGCCGCCGTCAACTGGTCGTAACTCCTCACTCCCCATGAATTGTTCTCAAACCACCGTTTGTACGCAGCATCATCAGCCACAAAAAGCGTCTTCGATCCCGTACCGCTGAGCACTGTCTTCTGCCCGAGGTCGTCAATCAGACGCAATGTTGTGGTATAGTTGCCGTCTTCCGCGAGGCGCTCATAAATGGAGTTGCCAAGCCACGACGGCTGTCCTGTAAGAACTTCGTCTTCACACGACTGCATGACGAACGTTCCGGCAAACACAGCCATAGCCGCAATGGCCGTCAGATGACGGGCCGTCTGCGGCCTTGGGTCCGGTACATTCTTTTTTCGCATAAGTTTAAATCTCATATTCAAGTTAGTTAATAATTTATTTCGTTTTTAGTTTCAGATAAAAGTTCAGTCTCAGTTCAATTTCTTTATCTTCTTTTGTCCGTCCTGTATATACACCCCGTGATAACTGTCTATCTCCGGAATGTAGACACCCTGCAGGTTACTGCACCGGCCGCCAGCCTTCACCGCGTCGGCATCAACTGCCGCAACGGCATCGGGGTTTCCCAGAAAGCGCAGCGTGAAATTGTCGAAGCAGCACCAGTCGGCACCCACATACGTGTTCTTGCGTATGCCTATCTTCAGCTGCCCTCCCGTCACCTCCAGACGTATGGTGTTGGTGTAGAGGCCGTTGCGGTTGAAGGCCACGTCAGCGCCCGCCACATTGTCGGGATAGTTGTAGGGCGACATGGTATAGTAATCCGATGCCGAGCCGTCATAGAGGCTCAGCATCGGTGTTTCTACAGTGTTGGCATAAAAGATGGCGTTCAGCTCCTCCGTGCCGTCATTGTGCGCTGCCATGGCCGCATCTATTCCGCCCATGCGGTAGAAGCCCTGCACGGTCACCTCGTAACTGCCGTCGGGCAGCCCCGTTATGGTCTGGCTGAAGTCGAAGTTGGTGTTGTAATACTCCGCCACATAACCGTTGGCCGCAGTAAATCCCGGCGATGTCGTCCACCCCGCGGCAGCATTGGCAAAGTCGGCGTTCACTATCAGCGGAGTGAGGTCGGTGGGTTTGCCCTGACGGGCCTGTTCAAGCAGATACTCGTTGATGTTGGGTGTCTTCTCGAGAGACTTCTCCAGAGCCGTAAGAGCCTCCTGCATGGCCGCCGCATTGGCTGCAAACGAGCCGAGGTCGTCGGCCAGTGCCTTTTCGGCCTTCTCTATGGCCGTGCGCGATTCGTCGGTGGGCAGCACCTCGTGTATTGGCCTGACCTTGTCAAGCAGCGTCACCACCTGCTCCCATGTCTCCAGATAGCGGTATTCGGCCTCCGTCAGTTTCACGAACGAGCCGTGCTGCGGAGCCACATCGCCCGAAATGTCACGGCGGTTGGCGGGATTTGCACCGCGCTCGTCAAGATCCATTATGCGGTAGTTGTAACCGTTTGAATACTTCTGGTAGCCTAACTGCCAGCGCTTGCTGCCAATGTAGCGGAACTGCGACGGGGCCTCAATGCTCTGTCCGCTCTCGTCGATGCCGAAGTCGGGGTCTCTCACCCACTGGCACGCGCCGGTGGTCTTGTCGCCCGTGGGCACGAGATAAGGCGCCGTGGCACGGCTGAGTGCACGGTCGCCCTCACGCTTGAACACCATCACATACTGTCCTTCGGCCTCGTTCCACACGATGTCGGCATCGATGACATCATATCCCGGGTCGAACAGCACCATCGGCTTGCTAACCTCCGTAAGGTCTTCGTTCAGCAGCGAGTAGTATATGCGGTGACGGTCGGGGAATCCCACACTGTAGTAGGCCATATACTTGCCCGTAACAGGGTCGAAGATTATCTGCGGTGCCCATGCCGCCGTCATGTCAGCAGGGTTGGTGAGTCCGAGTGCGGCCAGATTTTCCTCGCTCTCGAGGTCGATGCTGATGTACTTGTCCCAGTGCACCAGGTCGTTGGAGTGCATGAACGTCATGCGGTGGTTGCTTGTCCATCCCAATGCCGATGTCATGTCGGTGCCGGCGAGCAGGAAGTTGCCTGTCTGCGTGCGGCAGATGTAGGCGTCGCGCATGCCGCCCGTCTCGGTATAGTTCTTCGTGGGGAACACCTCGCGGCTGTCGAAGAGGTCACGCCAGTAGGTGCCGTTGCTGCTCAGGGCGTAGCAGGTTATCTCCTGCGTGGTGTGCATGTGGGCGTAAAGATAGCCGTACATGCCTTCGTCTTCACGGGTGTAGGCATTGTCCTCTGCGGCTTCGGGGGCGGCACCGGCAATGGCTATGCGGTAAACCGTGAGTGAGTATGCCGGCACGTCCACCACAATCTTGCCGTCAGTGGCGGGTGTCTCTGCCGACGGTGCGTCGGGTGTCACGTCGGGAGCCACATTAAACGGTGCGTCCATGGTGTTCTCGGCCAGACCGCTCTCAGCTTTCAGACTGTACTCGGTGCGTACGCCAAGCTGTGTCATGTTGCGGCCGTCGACAGTAAGCCGGCGGGCGGTGCCGTGCGGGTTGACCACCTTCAGCAGCATGGCGCTGCCGTCGGCCGTCATCTGCAGGCTCTGGTATATCGCCCTCTGAGACGCCAGCGTAAACTTGTGCACCTCCTGTCCGTCGAGCAGACACGTCACTGTGCTGCCCTCCTTGCGTATCTCTATGTCGTACCAGCGTCCGGTCTCGATACTGCCGGAAGCCGAAGCAACGGTTGTCTTCGAGCCGTTCTCGCATTTCTCCACACCGTGCTTCGAGTTGGTCCATCCGCCGATGTTCCACCATATATAGTTGTTGCTGTCCTGATAGTCGAACATGATAAGGAATCCCTCCCACCCGGAGATCTTCTTCGCGCGCAGCTTGTAGGTGTAACTGCCGCCCGCAACCGGTATGTTGAGCACGGCCGTGCAGTTCTCGGCCTGCTGTGTCTGGGTGAGATTGCCTCCTGTCACATCCCATGTGCCAGTGTTGAAACTCCACTTGCCGCTGTCTGTCGTAAAGTCATCCTGCGCCACCACCGTGCCGTCGGGCAGCGTTACAGTCACGTCATCGTACACCACCTGGGTGCTCCACGCACCCACGCCAACCCTTGCCTCGGCAACAGACGTGCTGACGGTATTGCCCGTCTCCGTCCACAGCATGTTCTGATGTCCCAGACTGTTGCCCAGAATCTTCTGTACGTGATACGACGGGGTGACAAAGTTGGCACCCTGACGGAAGTGTATCATGTCGTAAGCCCAGCGGGGATCCATCTCGTGAGTGAAGATGGGTGCGAACGACGCCATGCGGCACACGTCGCTGTTGCGCTCCATACCGAGCATGTAGACAGCCTCGCCGAGGGCGCTGTTCATATTGCCGTAGGTGCCGTAAGTGCCGCCGGCGTTGGCGGCATACTCGCCGTTGTAGATGCCTATGGAGCGCGGCGTGTTGTCATACTTGTTGTAGTTGTCCCTCATCCATGTGTACGAGCGGTAGTAGTGCTCGTCGACGAGGTCGACGGGATATTTGTTGCGCCACGACGGGGTGTCGGTGCCCCAGGCCTCTACGTTGCCTATCACAACTATTTCGGGGTACTTCTCCTTGATGGCCTTGTAGAACATGTAGTAACGCTCCACGTAACCGATGTCACCGGCCTGGTAGTTCTCGTTGCCCACCTCTATGAATTTCAGGTTGTAAGGCTCGGCATGGCCGTTGGCTATGCGGCGTGCACCCCACTCGGTGGATGCGTCGCCGTTGGCATACTCGATGGCATCAAGGCAGTCCTGCACCAGTGTCTCGGTCTCTTCGAGCGACAGCGTGAAGCCGTGACCCAAACCTATATTGACCACAAACATCGGGGCGGCGCCCATGTCCTCGGCCAGCTGCAGATATTCGTCGTAGCCCAAACCGTCGCTCGAGCGGTAGCGCCAGTTCTGGTTCATGTGGCCCGGTCGTTCCTCGATGGGGCCTATGGTCTTTTTCCATTGGAAAGCGTTGTCGTAAGAGCCTTCACCCTCTACATAGCATCCTCCGGGGAAACGGAGGAACGTGGGGCGGGTGTCGGCAAGAAGCTGCGCCAGGTCGGGGCGCAGGCCGTTGGCGCGGTTGCGCCATGTTCCGGGAAACAGCGACACCATATCAATGTTCAGACGGCCGTTGTTGCCCGTAAGCAACACCAGCTGTCCGGCGTGGTCTGTGCCTGTAGCCTTGATGGTGGCTGTCAGTCTGCTCCATTTTGTGGCAGCCGTGCTGCCCTCAAGCTCGCTCTGCCCTATCACGGTCTGTCCGTCGGCGGCACGCAACTGCGCCTTGATGCGGCCCGTGAAACTCTTGGGGGCTTTCACCCAGAGCGACAGGGTGTATACCGAATCCTTCTGTATGCTCATTCCCCAGAAGCCGCTGTTGGCGATACCCTTCATGTCGGTATCGGATGCCGAAGCGACATTGACAGACAGTGCATGACCCTGCGCGTCGTTAAGCAGCGATGTGGTGGTGAGCGACAGCTCGGCACCGCCTACCGCTGTCCATCCGTCGAGTTCTTCCTCGAACGAGCGGTTCCTGACCAGTTCGGCATAAAGGCCGCCGTCACCGGCATGGTTTATCTCCTCGAAGAAGAGTCCGTACTGATAGGGGCTGACCAGCGGGCCGCGGCGTGTGGCGTCGACGGTCATCGTTATTTGTGCACTTGCCTGAACTGCAACGGCCGCCATTGCGGCAAACAGAAAGAGTCTTTTATTTTTCATGAGCAGGAAGTTGTCGGAAAGATGAGATTCCGAACTGTTAAATTGTTAGCGTTATAAAGCGTTATAAAAGTATTATGTCATATTCAAAAAAGGAAAGGAATCGGGGCCGGGCGTGCCCTGCCCCGATTCCAGTCATTTGCTCCGGAGGAGCTTATTTAACAACTACTGTCTTTACAGTCACGTTGCCGGCAGCATCGGTACTGCGCTTGATGACAACACCCTTAGAGGGCTTGCTCAGCTTCATACCGTCGATGCTGAAGTATTCAACCTTTACAGGTGCTCCTGCATTGCCTTCAATGCTCTCGATACCATCGGGCACTTCGTCATTACCATAGTATGTCAGACGCCAGCTGTCCATGATAACCCAGTCAGAACCTACGTTGGCATCCTTCTTGATACCCACGCGGAGCTTACCGTCGGTAACCTTCACCACGAGCTCGTTCAGATAACGCGGATTGTCAAGAGTGAAGTAAGCGTTTGCAGACACCATGTCGTTGGGTACATACAGGCCGTCGCCTACAGTTACCTCAGAACCTGCACCTACCTGCTCCTCGCCTGCGCCTGATGACAGCAGGGCAACAGGAGTCTCGAAGGTCTCGCCACCGCTTACGGCATAGAGTTTCGTCGTGCCGCAGTTGGGATCCTCGGTCCACTTAGCATAGTCGTCGGCAGTGCTACCGAAGCGGTAGAATGCAGAGAGAGACAGCTTGTAGTTACCGTTGGGAACATTGGCAAGAGCAACGTCCTGATACAGGTCGAATGTCTTGTTGTAGAACTCTAACATCAGGGCAGACTTCTGAGTGTCGTCGTTACCGAAGTTGTAGCCGGATGTTCCGCTCCAACCCTCGATAGAGTTAACGCCGTCCTTCTCAAAGTCAGGAGTCTGGATGAGAGCGGTGTAGTCGAGCGGGTTCAGGGCGCTTGCTGTGCCCTCGGGCAGAGCGAGACGTATGGTCAGTTCCTTGCAGCTTGCGATGAGAGCAGAAGCCTCGGCTGTAGTCACAGTACCGCCATTCTTCACGGCAGCCTCCATCTTGTCGAGCAGAGTGCTTGCCTCAGCCTTTACAGAAGCGTTTTCAGACTCAACGATAGCGTTTTCGAAATCTGCAATCAAATTGTTGAGTTCGGTGAACACGGCCTCAGAAGCGGCGATGGAGTCGCTGAGAGCGAGTACATCAGCAAGAGCATCGAACATCACCTCACCGTCTTCCTGACCGAGAGCATCAGCAGCTGCATTAATCACACCTTCAATCTGCTCGCGTACCTCGGTACCGAATGTCTTGTCGGCAGCAGCGTTCAGAGCGTCGGCAGCTGTCTCGAGCTGCGGAGCGATAACGTCAGCCTTGAAGCCTTCGTATATCAGCTTGAAGTCATCCCAGATAGCCCAGTTGTAGCTTGCTGAAGCATCGCCCTTGATACCTATACGCATCACGTCACCTTCTCTTACGAGACCGAAAGCCTCAACTTCATATCTGCCGTCAGCAAACATCTTGGAAGCATTCTTCATGTCGTTGGCAAACCAATATGTATTGCCGTCGTTGTCCTCAGCCTCGAACGGTGCGGGGTTGGTTGTAGCATCGAAATAGTCGGGATCTTCCACCTTCTCGTCATATACATTCTTGATAGGTGTGGTACTGCTGTTGAGGTATACGGAAACAGGCGATGTAACGTTGCCCTCTGCTGCCAGATATTTGGCCCATGCCGTTTCGTTCTGACCGTCGCGGAAGAATGCCTTCACCTTGACGCTGTAAACACCTGTAGGAGCACCATTCACAAGCTGGTATACATCAAACTTCTTCTGATAAGCCTCAGCGCATTTATTAGTGTCACCTCCAAGGGCAGGATTGCCCTCCCATCCGGTTGTACCTTCCTCGTAACCGGGGTTGTTAATCGGGAATTCCTGTCCGGGAACGAGACCATACTTTATGGCATCATCCTTCATCTTCTCAATCTTTGCAGTCTCGGCGATAACCTCCTCTGTGGTCAGAGTACGCTCTGTCAGAATATCTTCAAAATCGTAGTCGAGGTAGTCGGCCAATAGTTCCTTGTGGGAACCGGCAAGTTCAGAATCGGGGCGCTCAGCCACTTCGCGTGCAACTTCCACCATCTTGAGCAGCGCGGTCCATGCTGCAATGTTGGCGTCGAGTTCTGCCTTGGCTGCGTCGAGCTGCTTGACAGCGGCAAAGATAGCATCCTTATCGGCAGCGGTCTTCACAGCTTCAAGTACTGCCTTGTAGTCATCGAGAACACTGTATGTGTAAACAACGTCCTCACCCGGCTCGGCATAGCCCTTATAGTTGTCAAGCACACTGTTCATCCACAACTGATAGGCATCGGCATTGTTTCCATAGTAGGTGAGCTTCCAGTTGTCGAAAAGTGTCCAGTCACCGTCTGAGGTCTGTGTCTTCTCCAGACCGATGGTCAGGGTACCGTCGGTGATGCCTATGAGCACCTTGTTGTCGGCATAGAATCCGGCATTGAAGTAGTTGGCAGCCGTCTCCATGTTGTTGGGGATGTAATATGTATAGTCACCGTCCACAACAGAGCTTTCGTTGCCGCCCTTGGAATCATTGGGAGCAATGCCCTCAAACGGCGACATGATGACAGTACGAACAGAGTCCTCGCCGGTAACGGCATAAATCTTGGCATAGTCAGCCTTGGCATCCTTGTTCTTCCAATTCTGATAAGAGTCGCCAGCCCATCCTGAACGGTAGAACGCCGACAGGCTTACGGCATATACGCCATTGGGCATACCTGTGAGCTGCTGATAGCTGTTGTATGTCTTGTTATAGTGCTCGGCGGCTCCATAGCCGAAACCGGGAGCAGTACCGCTCCAACCGTTGTTGTTGCCGTCATCATAGTTGGCGTTTACAATCTTCGACGTCAGGTCCTTCGGTTCGGCAACAGATGCCGAACTCTCCTTGGCAGCTGTAATGGCAGAATCAAGGGCTGTGATGGCAGCCTCTATCTCCTCCATCGTAGATGCCTCGTTCTCGTAAACGGCCTTGGCAGCAGAGTAATCAACGCCCAAAGACTGAGCCTCGGCAAAAAGGGCGCGCAGTTGCTCTGCCTTTGCCCAAACGGCCAACGCCTCCTGATGGGCGGCATAGGCTTCGGGAGAAACGAACTTCCAGTCTACATTGTCTGTCTCGGCGAGGAATGCCCACAATTCGGGGGTATTACCCTCGTCACCGGCTTTCACGCCAAGGTAAGTGTTGGGATAAGTTGTCGAGTTGTACTTGTCGTTGTATTCACCCGGCTCCAAACGCCATGTATCACCGGCATTCTTAAGATTCCAGGTGGAGTCGGCCTGATTGGCACAATCCACCCAGCAGTTTCCATCTGCATCTGCGATGAACGTCTTGAACCATGCCTTCTTCGTCTCTACAGAGTCGTTGAGGACGGCAGAAGAGCCGTCCCACTCGAGTCCGTCCTCCACATGTTTTGTTATTTTCACCTTGTATCCCTTGTCGCTCACACTGGCACGTGTGTCCCAACTGTTGGCTCCAAGGAAATACTTTGAAACACCGGTGTTGTACATGTACAACGTGGTGTTCCACTCGAAAGCTGTAGTCTGCGGCTGTGGCTTCTGCCTTACGCCATTGACCAGGGCAGCTTCCGCCACGCCACTGCCTGCAAGCAGCAGCGCACTCATAGCGAGTAGTTTTGAAACTTTCATAATCCCTAAGTTTTTTAATTGTTAGTTAATAGTATATTTTGTTAAAATATTACTTCGTTTTGTTAGTTATATAGGC
>ENA-OYXX01000224-OYXX01000224.1-human-gut-metagenome-genome-assembly--contig:-NODE-224-length-27625-cov-8.365288_pt1 | contig 27625 bp, 13 predicted proteins | sample MGYA00243976_ERZ653434 | MGnify/ENA primary metagenome ERZ653434 (study PRJEB26926, sample SAMN06165112) | human gut metagenome | biome: ENVO:00009003; feature: ENVO:2100002; material: ENVO:00002003...
GAGACACAGAGTTATTATGCCCCTCTGTGTCTCCGTGTCTCTGTGTTCAAAAAAATATTTGCGTCTTTGCTGAAGGGATTACAATAGTCACTGACAAGTTCATCCAACAAGGCTATTGTCTTTCGCTCGGTCTTTGACCGCTTGCAAGGCAAGAACTCCTGAGCGGCGCAGCCGCGATAACTCCTTTAACTCCTAAATAGAACTCCTTAACAACTTGAGTTCCGAGCTACTTCTTCTTGTAGTATTTCAGACCGCGCTTCACGTTTTCCCTGACGGCGTTCGATGACATGGTCGCTCCCGTCACACCGTCAATGTCGGTCTTCAGGGCCTCGCCCACCTTCATGCCCTCCCATTTGGGGAGCATCTTCTTGCAAACCACGTCAATATATTTCTTCGTTTCCGAATTGGTCAGCGTGACAATCTTCACTATACGGTCCTTCTTTATGTGTATCTCAAGCGGAACCGGCCCGTTATATCCTTTCACGTCGGGGGCAAGCGTCGTGGTGTTCACCACCACCGTTCCGTCGTTCTGCTTGCGCACCACCCTGTCCACCGTCAGCGACATCATCACCACCGCCGACAGGACGGCCGTTGCCATTACCGATATTCTGTTCATAACCCACTGCATTACTTTACTACAACCTTCCTGCCGTTGGAGATATAGATGCCTTTTTCCACACTCTCCGCCGACGTCATTCTCATTCCGTTCACATTATATATATAGTGGTCTCCGTCTTCCTGTGCCTTGACTGCACTTATGCCTGTGCCTATCCCGCCGCTCACCTTCCACGAACCGAAGAGTACTCCGAAGCTGCGTGTCAGCGCAGGCTTCACGTCTGTAGTGCCGTAGAAGGCCGATGCAGCCTTGGCTCCGCGCGAGAGCACGACGAGGTTTTCGCCGTCGAAGAGCGGGGCGGCAGCCGTTGCGGTGGTTCCCGCCGTCATCAACGTCACGCGCGACAGCTCTGACGTGAGGGCCTTGTCGTAGGCCAGAGCCACCGCTCCGGCACCCATCATCTGATAAGCCAGTGCAACGAGACCGCCGTTCACCTCGGCCACACCCATGATTCCGGTGTTCAGCGTGCCGTAGTTGCGGGCGGCAAGCAGGTTGCCATCGGTGTCCATGCGTGCGATATATCCGTCGAGCTGGGCGGCAGTTCCGGTGGCGGCGAGGGTCACGTTGCCGTCGGTCAGGCTGCCGGCAAGGTTACCCGTCATGTAGAGACTGCCGCCAATGAGCGTCAGACTGTAGACGTTGAAGTTCTGCTTGCCGCCGGTGTTGGCCTCAACGCCATACTCCCGGTATGCCTTCACCGTGTTATCGGTCATGTCGATGGTGGTCAGCGTGGGCTGCACAAGAGCACCCTCGGCAGCCTTCTTCATGGTTCCGGCCACATAGAGCGTGGTTCCGTCGATGGCCATACGGGCGGCCTGGGTGTACTGACAGCCGTCGGCGGCCGGCGTCATTACGTCGGTTACGTAGCCGTCCTTGTCGAAAGCGGCCACAAAGGCATTGCCGCACGTTGTCTGCGAATTGCCGGTCCATCCTTCGTTGCATGCTGCATCCTTGGCCACAATGCGGCCCGCGCGGCCCTGAAAGTAGACCGTCGTGCACATGCGGCCGGCCACATAGATGCGTCCGTCGGCAGCCACAGCCACGTCGTATGTATAGAACGGTGTCGTGGCGTCGGCTCCATCGAGCGTCTCGTCGAGAGCGTTCATGGTGCGTGTCCACATCACCTTGCCGTCGGCGTCAATCTTCACCAGCACCGAGCGGTATGCCCACTTGTCGGCGTCAGTGTGCTGCAGATGCGTAACGGTGCCGTCGGCACCCACGATAGCGGCCAGACGCGGGTCGGCACCCTGCGACTGGCGGAACGTTACAAGCGCGATGGCGCCGCCGTCTTCCGTCGGCACGAGAGCACTGTTGCCGTCGGCGGCATATCCGAAGTTTGAATATACCGTCCACAAGGGGTTGCCCGTGGTCTTGTCAATCTTGGCGAACAGCAGGTTGGGCACATAGCTCGTGCCCGTGGTGTAGTCGGCTCCCTCGATGTCGGCACCGGCTGCATCCTGAAGGTTGCGGCCTCCCCACGACACGGTCTTGCCGGCGGCAGTGGTTCCGCCCCACACCATTGCGGCAAAATAATTGCCGTCGGCGGCCTGCTTCACACCTATCACATTGGCGGCCTGAGCCACCGTTCCCTCTATCGAGGTCGCCCAATTAAATGAATATTCGGGCTCTGCTGCTGTGGCCCCCATGGCCATCAGCGACGCAAACAAAAGCGTAAAAAGTTTCTTCATGTCTCTTGTCGTTTTTTTATTTTTACCTTATCATTGTTTTGTTGTTACCTTATTTCCGTTCTGCCATTGCCTTACGGTTGTCTTGTTGTTGCCTTAACGCAGTCTTGTCATTGCCTTACAGTTTTGGAATACCGCAAATTTGACGGCTGCAAAATTATAACGATAATCCGGAACAGGCAATACCCATTTGTCGGTAAACCGTTTTCAGCAGGCATCACAATATGTTGGTATTTTGCTCGTGACCAACAGGTTGCGATTGCATATCAAAAATGTTTTTCATAATTTTGCACCCCGATTAATAAAGCTACGGCGCATACAGATATTAAAAATAAAGATAATGGCACTACGGTCAGACATCATGTTCATCCTCAGCCTCACGGCAGCATCGCCGATAGCGGCCCAGACAAAAACCGCGGCAACGGCCAGGCCCATCGAGGGCGACACGCTTAGGGAGGTTGTCGTGACGGCCCGCGAGTCGAAAGGCATCACAAGCGGCTCACGCATTGACCGCTCGGCCATGGAGCATCTGCAGCCCACGAGCTTTGCCGACCTGCTCGAACTGCTGCCCGGAAACATATCGAAAGACCCCGACATGGGTGCCGCAAACACCATATCGCTGCGCGAAACCGGCACCATAACCGCTACGGGAGCACGCAGCAACGACCCCGACTACAACATCTCGTCGCTCGGAACACTGTTCGTCATCGACGGCGCGCCCGTCAACGGCGATGCGAACATGCAGAACATACCGGGCTCCTCCGGCGGCACATCGTCGCCCGAGACGGCACGCGACATGACAAACCGCGGTGTCGACATGCGCACCATATCCACCGACAACATTGAGAGCGTGGAGATTGTGCGCGGCATACCGTCGGTGGAATACGGCAACCTGACGAGCGGCATGGTCAACATACGCCGCATAAAACGGGCAACACCGTTCACCGCGCGCTTCAAGGCCGACGAGTACAGCAAGCTGTTCAGCGCGGGCAAGGGCCTGTCACTGTCGGCCGACGCCACGCTCAATCTCGACCTGAGCTGGCTCGACGCCAAGACCGACCCGCGCAACCCGCTGGAGAACTACAAGCGGCTGACGGCCTCGGCACGCCTGTACCGCAGATGGAGTCTGCCGGCGGTGCTGATAACGTGGAGCCCCGGCGCCGACTATACCGGCTCGTTCGACAACGCCAAGACCGACCCCGACCTGTCGTACAACAAGACCGACGAATACAAGTCGTCGTACAACCGCATGGCCCTGACGAGCGAACTGAACGTCAGTCCGCGCGAGCTCGGGTGGCTCAGTTCCATCAGCATGACCGCCTCGGCGAGCTATCAGTCCGACCGTCTGGAGCGCCGCCGGCAGGTGGCACCGCAGCGTGCGTCGGTGGCTCCCACCACGATGCAGGCCGGAGTGCACGACGGACGCTATCTGCTGTCGGAGTATGTGGCCGACTATCTGTGCGAAGGCAGGCCGCTGAACCTGTTCGTCAAGCTGAAAGCCGCGGGCGCACTGCATGTCGGCGGCATTAAGAACAGCTATAAGGCAGGGGCCGAATGGACGCTGTCGAAGAACTACGGACGCGGACAGGTGTACGACCTTGAGCGGCCCCTGAGCGCATCGTGGACCACACGGCCGCGGGCCTACAGCGACATTCCCGCCCTGCAGGTGCTGTCGGCATACGCCGAAGACAACGTCACGGCACAAGTGGCGGGCTGCCGGATGGAGCTGCAGGCCGGTGTGCGCACCATAAGTCTGCCCGGACTCGACTCACGCTACGACATCAGCGGGCGCGTGTTTCTCGACCCGCGCGTCAATGCCGTCGTCCATCTGCCCGCAATCGGCGGCGCCGACGGACTGCGCCTGCTCGTGGGCGGAGGCTACGGCACGACAACGAAGATGCCCACAACAGACTATCTTTATCCGCAATGCCACTATGACGACATCATACAGCTGAACTACTACGACACCAACCGTCCCGCGGAACTGAGCCGCGTCAACCTGCGCACTTACATAAACGACGCCACGAACTACGGCCTGCGCCCCGCGCGCAACCACAAGTGGGAGGTGCGGTTTGGGGCCGACTATGCCGGCAACAGCCTTTCCGTGACATACTTCCGCGAGAACATGACCGACGGCTTCCGCTATTCCACGGTCTACGGAGCCTACGACTACCGCCAGTACGACGCCTCGGCCATCAATCCCCCGACGCTCACCGCGCCACCCGACATAGCCGCACTGCCCTACACCGACGGACGGGTGCTGCGCGGATACAGCCGCGTGACCAACGGCAGCCGGCTGCTGAAGGAGGGCGTAGAGCTGCAGCTGACCACGGCAAGGTGGCGCCCGCTGCGCACGGCACTCACCGTTACGGGAGCGTGGTTCAGGTCGACATACAGCAACTCGCAGATGCTCTACTCGCCGGTGAACGACGTTGTGGACGGCGTGGTGGTGGGCAACAGCTACGTGGGTCTGTACGACAGCAACGACGGACGGGTGAACGAGCAGCTCAACACCAACCTTATGTTCGACACGCAGGTGCCGCGCTGGGGGCTAATCTTCACCACCACGGTGCAGTGTATGTGGTATGTGAAGACCACACGACTGTGGCAGAACGGCACGCCGGAGCAGTATCTCGACGCCGCCGACGGCCTGTTGCACCCGTATGACGACGGTGCCGTGGCCGGAAACTACCTGCTGGGCTACCTCGTCAAGACATACAACGACGATGTATACCGCCCGCAGCGCACGCCGATGGCCATGTATGTCAATCTGAAGGCGACCAAGACCATCGGCCGCCATCTGCGGCTGGCCGTCTTCGTCAACCGCATCATCGACCGCCTTCCCGACTACCGGAGCAACGGACTGCTGGTGCGGCGCTCCTCCAGTCCGTACTTCGGCATGGAACTGAACCTGAAAATATAACATCTGAATATGAAGCAATAACACCTGAATATGAAGCAGACAGCATACATTATTATGGCAACGGTCATGCTGGCCACGGCCGGCTGCGACGATTCGCTGGTGAAGAACGCCGGCGAGACACCCGCCGCCACGGTCAACCGCTATGACGTGAGACTTGTGATAGACCTGCCCGCAGACCTCGACGGCGTGGAGCTGACAGACGAGCGGTACGAGTTCAAGAACATATCCACCGGCCGCACGTCGACATTCGACGCGGCCGACGGCATACGGCTCATGGCCGGTCTGTATGACGTGACGTACACCGCCGGTGCCCGCCTTGCCTCCGGCAATATGTCGGTGGTGCGCGCCTTCACACAGTCGGTGCAGGTTACAGGCCCCGGCACCGTGGTCAGCATGACGGCATGGCACAACATGGCGAGCGAAGATCTTGTCATAGCCGAGGTGTTCTTCGCCGGAACGCTGCAGCCCTCGGGCAATTCCTACTACGGCGATGACTACGTGAAACTGTACAACAACACCGGCCATGTGGTCTATGCCGACGGTCTGACGCTCTTCGAGACAAAGTTTCTGACCACGCAGAAGTACCAATACGAGCCCGACGTGATGGACCGTGCCGTGACGGTGCAGGCGCTCTATACCGTGCCCGGCAGCGGAACGGACCATCCGGTTCAGCCCGGCGGCTACCTCACCCTGGCCGACATAGCCATCGACCACCGCGTGAGCAATCCCAATTCGTTCGACCTTTCGCACGCCGACTTCGAGTGGTACGACGTTTCAAAGTCGCCGGCGCACATGGACATCGACAATCCCGACGTGCCCAATCTCGACAAGTGGTACTGCTACACGCAGTCGTTCTGGATGCTGCACGACCGCGGCTTCAAGGCATACGGCATAGCGCGCATACCCGTCGACAAGGACACCTACCTGAAGGAATACCGCTACGACTACGAATATACGATGGTTCTCGAATCGGGAACGTTCCCCATGTCGCAGTCGGCATACATGCTTCCCAACGAGTGGGTGGTGGACATCGTCAACTGCAGCGTGGCTTCTGCCTACGCATGGAACCTCTGCGCGCCGTCGCTCGACATGGGCTGGACGGGCTGCGGCACCATCGACAAGGACAAGACGCGCTACTTCCACAGTGTGCGCCGCAAGATGCTGCGCCTCGACGGCGACGGCAACCCGATTCTCAAAGACACCAACAACAGCAGCGAGGACTTCAATCCGCACTGCACGCCGTCGGAAACAGAGCTGCAGCACACGGCCACCGACGCGCAGGGCACACCGTGCACCACACTTACATACGACGGCGTTACGCCGATGAACCGATGATGACAGCCATGCGGATGCTATATATAATAATGTGTACGGCGGCGTTACCGTGCGCCGGAGCTATGGCGGCAGATGCCGGAACGGGTTCCGACAACACCGGCAACGCCGACACGATAAAGGCAGCTGCCCCTGCCGGCGTGCTGGAACGTATCGACGCGCACGCCGACAGGATGCGCTCCATCGGCTCCGGCGTGTGGGACAATCCGGCCATGCGCCCGTTCGAGCAGAGCTACAGCTACACCACGGTGGGACTGGAATACCGCCGCGAGCGGCAGGACAAGGCCGTGAACACACAGGCGGGCGACGGCTACGACGGGGCGGGATTCGCCGCCTCGACATACATCCGGCACGGCAACGCCACACTGTGGGGCGAAGGCGGCTACACCACGGGGCGGCACCGTTCACCCGTGTGGAACGAGGTGGCCGACGCCGAACTGCTCTATCCCTATCTCACAGCCGACGACACCGGAGGCGACATCAGCAGCGAGACCTACCGCTTTGCCGGAGGCTATGCCGCACGCAACGGACGGCTGGCGTGGGGAGCAAGCCTCGGATATACCGCCGGACAGCATTACCGCGATGTCGACCCGCGGCCGCGCAACGTCACGGGGCGGCTTGAGGCGGCGGCGGGCATAGGCTGGAGGCCGGCGGGCAAGTATGTTTTTGCCGTGGGCGGCGAGGCGATGAAGTACAAACAGACGAGCGACATCGACTTCAAGAGCGAGCTGGGACGTGCCACGATATACCATCTCACGGGGCTCGGCACCGACTACGTGCGTTTCCGCGGCAACGGCATGACAACCCATTATGACGGCACTCGATATGCCGTGCGGCTCGACATGACGCCCGAACGCGGCAACGGCATGCTGGCAACGCTGCGTATGGCGCGCCTGACGGTGAAGACCATACTCAACGACATGAACAAGCTGCCGATGGCGTCACTGTGGCACAACACGCTCGACGCCGCCGTGGGATACAGGCACAACGGCCACGGCACGGCATGGGGCGTGGCCGCCGACATGAACATCTACCGCCGCCACGGCAGCGAAAACATATTCGGCGATGCCGCCTCGGCCATATATCCGCAGATAGGCACGGTGGAGATGTTTGCCGACAACGGCTATACGGTGGCGGCGCGGGGCGTGGCCGAACACCGCTTCGGCGGCGTGCGGCTGTCGTATGAGCCGGCGGCGGGATATTCGCACGTTTGCCGCATCTATCTCGACCCGCCGCGCGAGTGGCTTGTGAACAGCCTGTCGGTGTCGCAACGACTCACGGCAGAGGCCATGCTCGGGCGCCGTTGGCACGCCGCACTGGAGGTGGCATGGACAATGAACAGCCCAACCGAGTCGCATTTTGTCACCGAAGAGTTTTTCAGCATTGAGCCGCAGGGCGGCAACGAACGGCTGATGGAGGCCCTGCGCTCCGACTTCACGTTCGCTTCGTCCGTGAGCCGCTCCTACTCGACCGCCGTTTCCGTGAGCCGCGCGCTCAACGACGGCTATGCACTGCGCCTCTCCGCCGGATTCCGCCACGACGGCTATGCCGCCTCGACACACGGCAACGCGGTGAGCATCGGCGCCGCCGTAATATTCTGAACCGTCATGAACAAGATTACAAATCAAAAACAATATAAAACAAAAAGAATGAGACTGAAGAAAGTATTGCTTATCGCATCCGTCGCGGCACTGCCTCTGATGGCAGCCGCACAGGCCGTCAAGACCGACGCCAACGTGAGAATAGGAAAGCTGAAGAACGGGCTTACCTATTATATAAGGTATAACAACTGGCCCGAGGACCGCGCCGACTTCTACATCGCGCAGCGCGTGGGCTCGATAAACGAAGAGGAGAACCAGCGCGGTCTGGCCCACTTTCTGGAGCACATGTGTTTCAACGGAACCAGAAACTTCCCGGGAAACAACGTCATATCCTACATGGAGACGCTCGGAGTGAAGTTCGGTGTCGACCTCAACGCATACACCTCGACCGACGAGACGGTATACCGCATCTGCAACGTGCCGACAAACCGTCAGACGGCACTCGACTCTTGCCTGCTCGTACTGCACGACTGGAGCCACGACCTGTTGCTCGAAGACGGCGAGATTGACAAGGAGCGCGGAGTGATAGAGAGCGAGTGGCGCATGCGCAGCGGTGCAAACTACCGCATGCTCGAACGGTGCGCACCGACGATATTCTCCGGCAGCCGCTACGGCGACCGCATGCCCATCGGTCTGATGAGCGTGGTGAAGAACTTCGCCTACGACGACCTGCGGAGCTATTACCACAAGTGGTACCATCCGGCAAACCAGGCCATCGTGGTCGTTGGCAACGTCGACATCGACTATACGGAGAAGATGATAAAGAAACTCTTCGCGCCGATAAAGACTCCGAAGCAGGCCGGCGTGCCCGACAAGTATGACGTTCCGGACAACGAGAACATCATCTGCGCCGTGGAGAGCGACCCGGAACAGAGCACACGGTTGCTGACTGTCTACTTCAAGCACGACGGACTGGCCGACGCCGACGTGCCCACCGAAGCCTTCTTCCGCAACGACTACGTGAAATCGGTGGTGAAAATCATGATCAACGACCGCCTCAGCGAAATCTCGCGCAAGAAGACCTCGCCCTTCACATCGGCATCGGTACATGACGAGGGCTTCTCGGTGGCCAAGGCAAAGGACGCCTTCTTCGTGCGCGCCGTGGTCAAGCGCGACAGCATGGCCTCCGCAGCCCGGGTGCTGGCACGCGAGATTGAGCGTCTGCACAAACACGGATTCACACAGACCGAATATGACCGCGCCGCCAAGAAGGTGCGCGCCATCGTCGACGACTATTACGCCAACCGCGACCGCCGCTCCAACTACGAGTTCTCGCAGGAGTACATACGCAACTTCATCGACGGCGAGCCGCTGCCCGACATCGACGACTACATGGCCATCATAGGCCGCATGGAAAAGGCCGTTACAATGGCCGAGGCCAACAGATACATCAGCGAGAACGTGAGCCGCACGGACCGCAACGTGGTCATGACGGCCTTCTGCCCGGCGTCGAAGGACGAGCCGCTGCCGCAGAAGCAGAGCCTCATCGACGCCTTCCGTGCCGGACGCTCCGCCGATGTGGAGCCGTATGTGGACAACGACATACACGGTTCGGTTCTCAGTCAGGACCCTGAAGCGGGAAAGATTGTGAAGGAGGAGGCGCTCGACCGCTTCGACGCCAAGATATGGACGCTGAGCAACGGCGTGAAGGTGTATCTGCGCCAGTCTTCATCGAAGCCCAACGAGATAAGGATAAGCGCCACGAGTCCCGGCGGATATTCGCTCAACTATACGCCCGAGAAGGCGGCTTCGCTCAAGGTTTTCAACGATGTGACGGGTGCCGGAGCATGGGGCGGCTACACGAAGGACGAGCTGCAGAAGCTGCTCACGGGCACGAAGGTTAGCGTGATACCCTTTGTTGAGCTGACGGAAGAGGGCCTCAACGCCTCGTCAACTCCCGACGATCTGGCCACGGCGCTGCAGCTGATACACCTGAAGATGACTTCGATAGGCCGTGACGACGAGGCTTTCGACAACTTTATCGCCGCCAAGCGCAACTCGATAGAGAACCAGAGCAACAACCCGAAGGTGGAGATGGCCGACTCCATTTTCCGTTATGTCTACTCTCATCATCCGCTCGCGGCAAAGATTACCGCCGCCGAACTGGACAAGGTGAGCTACGACGACATCATCGAGATATACCGCGACCGCTTTGCCGACGCGTCCGACTTCACGTTCTACATCGCCGGAAACTTCGACGAAGACAAGCTCCGCCCGCTCGTCGAGCTGTATCTGGCGTCGCTGCCGGCTGCGGGACGCAAGGAGAAGGCAGCCGACGTGGGCTACCACCTGGCCACGGAATACTCGCACGTGGAGTTCAGCCGCGAGATGGAGACGCCGCAGAGCATCATCTACGTCTACCGCGACGGTGAGGTGGAATATACCCCGAAGACGTTCGTGACGACAAAGCTGCTGGGCAACATCATGTCCAACATCTACCGCCGCGAGATTCGCGAGGAGAAAGGATGGGCTTATTCGATACGCTCCCACTGTTCGGTGGTGGCCGACATCAACGGCGATGACAAGCCTCATTTCAACATGCCGGTGAACTGTCCGATAGAGCCGGGACACGAGAAGGAGTGTCTCGACATCATCAACGGCCGCCTGAAAGAGCTCGGCACCAACGGCGTGCCCGCCGACGAGCTGGAGAACGTTAAGCGCTATGCCATAAAGTCGGCCCGCGAGGGATTCGAGGACAACGGCTACTGGGCGAGCGTGCTCAAGCAATACCACAAGTTCGGCCTCGACTTCTACAACGGATACATCGAGACATTCGAGGCCGTAACGCCCGATGACATACGCAACTTCGTCAATGATGTCGTGCTGAAAGGCAACAGCTTCGAGCTGATTATGACACCGAAAAAATAATTCGGGTCGCACCGGACTAAGAAAAAGGAGGGTGTGTCAAAATGCAAGGGAAGCACATTGTAGGGACATATTCTTGTATTTGTCCGCAAAATAAACGTTGAATATCAATACGTTACGAACGGACAAATACAAGAATATGTCCCTACTGTGTGCATGAGCCTTATCTTGACACACCCTCCTTTACTTATTTTTAATGTTCCATCACATGATGTGAAGCGGCAAAAGCCACATCACTACAGTGGTGTCACTTCAACGGCAGATACCAGTTGTTGCGGTTTTTCAGCAACTCACGCAGAGTGCTGTTTTCCGTTCCGTTACGCCATGCCACGCGGTCGGCAAGATAAGAATTGTCATCGCGGCGCATGGCAACACGCATAAGGTCGTAGAAACGGTTGCCCTCATAAGCGCCTTCCAGCGCCATCTCTTCGATAATCATGTCCTCGACGAGCGGTATCTGATAGTTGACGGTGTCCTGACGTGAAGCTAAGGCAGTGGCCGGCTGCGGCATTATGTAGGAGATGGTGTCGCACTCAACATATCCGCAACCGCGGGCATGTATACCGATACTGTTGGATTGGGTAAACGTCACGGGATCCCATGTCAGGAAGCGTGCGGCTGCCGTACGCTCGGTCTCGTCGATACGCTCGTTGATATTCTTGTCGTAGAGACCGTATTTCAGAACGGCCATGGCCGTCTGGGTATAACCCAACCGGTTGAGTGCCTCGGCAAATCTCAGATAAACCATACCTACACGGTAAAGTATGAACGAGCTGGGATCCATTTTCTCAATCTCCTGCGTCGTAGTTGAATACGGTGAATACTCATCGCGGTTGATACCCTCCTTATACTCGATATTGGAAGCATAACGCAAGTCACCCTGTGTATAATTCAGGTAGTTTATTTGGTCGACATCGGGTCCGCTGAGCGTGTCACGGTTATTGTTGTTGTCGGTATACACCTGTGTATAATGCTGCTTCCGGAACAATTCGCGCATGCCTTTTGACGGCGACAACTGCACATAATAGTTATTGCGGACAGCATCCGAATTATACAGATAATAAGTCTGGCTGACATTTCCATAATAAGGACCTTGCTCCAACGGAATCCATGTGATAACCTCCGAGGCACCGGTAGTGCTGACATTTGCAGAATAATTATCAAATGTAGACGGATAGCCCTCCGGACTGAAATCCTTGATGTTAGCCCATTTTATCTGGAAAGTTCCAACTGGTTTCGGATCTTCGCGCAGAGTAAGGTAATCATAGTAATATCTGGCGGCTTCCTCATAACGGTTGGCCCAAAGACACAAGTCACCAAGCATTACGCGGATGGGGATGAAGTACTTCGGGTCGATATTTCCACCAAGCACCGGTACACGCTCGTCTACGTATGGCTTCAAATCGTCGATGAAGAATTCACATATTTGCATGATATTCCTGAACGGCTTCTGCATCTCGGCCTGCGCCTGACTCTCGGTATACACGGGATTTGTCACCAGCGGCAACTCGCCGTAAAGCTGCGCGGCCTGAAGATACGCCCATGCCCTGTATACTTTCACTGCCACATATTCACGCTTGAACACCTTCACACCCTTCAATGTGAGCATGGTGTCGGCCTTGGCCAGATAGTTGTTGCAGTTGTTTATCACCGCATAGTAGTCACTCACCTGATTGTAACGGTTGTCTGTGCCGGCCGTAAAGTCCGAAAGGCTTTTCAGATCGGTGGATGTCTTGTCGGTGGTGGTGATAAGATCGGAGTGCACATCGCCTATGAGAGCGTTGCGCTCGGCAATGACCTGTATCTTGTTGATAATGCCAAGCACGCTGTACACGGTGTCTGAAGCCGAGTTGAGATGGTTGTTCTCTTCAAACTCGACAATCTCCGAATCCGTATCGAGCATGTCACCGCACGACACAGTGAACAACATGGCGGTGGCGGCTAAAATGATATTACGATATTTCATATTTCGTTGATTTTAAATTCTTTGGTTAGAGATTTATCTTCACACCCAGCGATACTGAACGGCTGTTGCCCAACAGACCGGTATCGATGCCCTGGAGCAACTGCGACCCTGCGGTGATGCAGTCGGGGTCGGAACCGAGATAACGGGTGATGGTGAACAGATTTTCCGCTCCGGCCCACACGGTTATGCCCTGCAGATAAGTAGACTGAACAGGCAGAGTGTAGCTCAGCGTAACGTTCTTCAACTTCAGATACGAGCCGTCCTCTATCCAGCGGTCGCTGAAACGCGAGTTGCCTTTGGGGTCCTGATAGCTTGCCCGCGGCATGTCCGTCTGCTGTCCTTCGGTAGTCCATCTGTTGAGCATGGCCGTTGTCTGGTTGTAGAACATGCTTCCACTCTCCAGCACCGAACGGCGGTAGTTGTAAATGTCGTTGCCGAGCGAGTAGTTGAACGTAGCGTCGAGACGCCATTTCTTCCACTGCAACGAGGTGAAGATGTTACCGTAGATATCGGGATTGGGGTCGCCGATGACCACGCGGTCGTTGGCGTCAATGCACTTATCGCCGTTGGTGCTTACGAAACGCATGTCACCGGCTTCAAAATATTCGCGCGAACCGTTGCCGGTGAGCTGGTAGAGACCCTCGGCTGTAGCGTCGGCCTCACTCGCAATCACACCATTGGTGCGGTAACCGTAGAACAGACCTATCGGACTGCCCACCTGTGTGAGCACCGTACCGCCGTAAAGAGTGTTCTCTATCGACTTGTTGCCTGGAAGAGCCGTAACCTTATTCTTGTAGTGTCCCACGGAGAAACCGCCTTCCCACTGCAAGTTCTTGCTGTTCAGTATCTTGACTGCAGCCTGCACGTCAAAACCTTCATTCTGCAGTTTGCCGCCGTTGCCCCAGTTCTCCTCCAATCCGCTCACCCATGAAAGCTGCTGAAGGGTGAGAAGATCGGATGTCCAACTCTTGAAGTAGTTGAAGCGCAGGTTGAGACGGTTGGAGAAGAAGTTACCCTCAAAACCGGCCGTCAGACGCTTCGTCGTTTCCCACTTGAGCATGTCGTTACCGATGTTGCCTATCACCTTTCCACTAACCTGCGCGTCAAGCATCTGCTGCGCTATGAAATAAGTACGCGACGCTGTGAAGTCGAGGTCGTCGTTACCGGTGACGTCAAAGCCCACATTCAGTTTCAGATAGTCAATCCCCCGTACATCGGCAAGCCATTTCTCGTTGGAAACAACCCACGAAGCCTGCACACCCGGGAAAATGCCCCACACCGTGTTGAACATCTTCAAGCCGTCGGCCTCGTTGCCGAAACGCGATGAGGCCTGAGCCGAGAGGTTGGCCATAAGATAATACTTGCCGGCATAGCTGTAGTCAGCCTGTCCGTACCATGTTATCTCGCGGCTCTTGTCATCGGCTCCGTCCGTTGACTTCATCGTAAGACCGGTAGACATTACCGGAATCTTGTCATTACCCGAGTTGTAGCCACGCTGTGCGTTCAGTGTGTAGTTGTAGCTGAGGTAACGCATACCGCCGAAGACACTTATGTCATGCGCTCCGTAGCGGTTGTGCCAGTTGACACGTGTGTCGCTCTGAATGTTTATCTGGCGTGCGGCCATCGAACCGAGCTTGTTGTTGAAATACGAGGTTTCTGAAACCGACGGCACCTTGAAGCTTGGAGTACCGTTTATAGGCAGATAATAGTTCTCGTTGGTGTTTATCAGCGTGAAGTTGAAATGCTCGCTCAACGACAGGTGCTTGTTGAACTCATACCGCGGCGTGACAGAGAGCATTACAAGGCGGTTTCCGAAATGGTTGCGGTTTTCGCCGTCGCCATACTCAAGAATGCTCGAAGGATTGGCGAGCGATGTGCCGGCACGCGGGTTTCCGCCCTCGTTGAGGTTGGGCACCTTTGCCAGATAGTCATCGGCCTGTGAGAGGAAGTTGCTCAGGTTGCCGTCGGTGTCGTAGGCATACGGAGAGAGGAAAGGAGCCTTGATGAGTCCGAGCAGTCCTGTAGAGGTAACAAGCGAAGTGCTTATATTATCGGGGGTGCCGTCATCGAGCAGACTGCGGTTCACATCACTGTAAGCCGCATCGAAGCGGATGGTGAGCCCGCGCACCACGTTGATGTCACTGTTCAGACGCATGTCGAAACGGCTGTAGTCATTTCCGCGCAGCGTACTGTTGCCAAGACTGTAGCCCACCGACAGGTTGTAGTTGGCCACATCGTCACCACCCTGCACGTTGATGCCGTAGTTCTGCACGAAAGTGTCATGATAGACCTCCTTGGTCCAGTCGGTGTTGTTGTGGTACTGCTTGTAATAATAGTAGTCGGGGTCGTTCACAAGGAAGTTCAGGCGCGAGATGTCCGTAGTCTGGTTGTAAAGCATCTCCGACGCCAGCAGACGGTAGTCTTCGGCTCCCATCATGTCCGGCAGCTTGGGCAGCATCTTATACGTACCGTTGATGTTTACGTCGATACGCGTTGCCATGCTCTTGTTGCGCTTGGTGTTGATGATAATGACGCCGTTGGCACCCTTGGCACCGTAAATGGCCGTACCGTTCTTCATCACCGTGACATTCTCTATGTCATTCACATTGATGTTGGCCAGCAGGTTGTTGTAGTAACCCTCGTGAATCATGCTGCGGCCGTACTGCATGTCCATCACCACACCGTCGAGCACAACGAGCGGCTGGGCATTTGCCTGGAACGAGTTGAGACCGTTCATGTACATGGCATTACCCATTCCGAGATTACCGCCACGCGAGATGGAGCGCACGTCGCTGCCCAGACGCTGGCTGATAAGGTTGTCGATGCTAAGGTCGGCAGTGTTGGAGAAGTCGCCCGTGGCAGCCTTGCGCGCAGCATCCGTAGTGCGGGTGTAGTCCGTGCGGAACGATGACGGGTAAAGCTGTGCGTCGGTATTTGCAGGATTTGTGCCGATGGCCTTCTGCTGGAGGTTGTAGCCGTCCACCGACATCGCCACCGAAGTCACGAAGTCGGGCATGGTCAGCTGATACTGTCCCTTGTCATCAGTAAGGGCCGAATAGCGGTTGTTTCCGTATGCCTCCACACGCACACCGGCAATAGGCATTCCGGTAGCGGCATCGGTCACGACACCGCTCACGGTGATGTTATCCCCATCCTGGGGTCCGGCGGCGGCAGCTGTAATGCAACAGCCGGCACAGAGTGAGAACAACATCGCTTTTCTTATATATTGAATGAATTGATTCATAACTATATGTTGTTTTAAGATTTAAAAAACTACTGTTTCATCTTCGGCCGCAGATAGATGCAGTCAATATAGATGGGGCGGGTCAGTTTTCTTCCCTCGGCGGCAGACATCTGGCAGGTCAGCGTGAGCGTTACATTGTTGTTGGTAATGTCATAGACGTTGCACACAGGGAACTCGAAGTTTTCGGCCACCACCACTGTGTCCACACGAATCGGGTCGTTGCGGAATTTGGTGTTGCCGCAGTCGTAGGTTCTGCTGTTGCCGTTGGCATCGATGTAGCCCACCTCAGCCTTAAACTGGCACGACGAGAAACTCGCGGCATTGGGGTCGGTGATGGAGCGCGGCAGTATGATGGCGCAGATGTCATAACGGGCAGCCAATGTGCCGGGCAGACGGAACGTCACGCTCCAGTTGGCCGTGTTGCTGCTCGGCACGATGTCCAGATAACCTCCGCTGGAGATACTGTCGGCATCAAGACTGCGCGACGTGTACGTACATCTGTCCGTCCTTACGATATATGCGGTGTATTCAGCCTCTATCTCCCTCTTGCGGTGATAGGTCTGCAGAGGAGTGAAAGGCCACTCGTCAGTCTCGTAGAGTATGCCGTTGCTGCTTGTCACGGGTGTGGCCTTACTCAGTATGCCGCCCTCTCCGAAGGGATTGCGGTAGATGCTGTATTCGGGTTCTGTCAGAGAGAAGTTCAGAGAGCGCAGCGAGTCGGTGGGCGACGGCTGCGTGGTCATGGTGTAAATGCCGTCGAAGAGCAGGCCGTAAGTGGCATGGAGCCGCTGCAGCGAGTCTCCCTTCTCCTCTTTAGCCGAATACTTGTAGTAAGAGCATGCCTCGTCGTATGCCTTCTTCCATCCCTCGGCTCTGGGCACCACCATCCAGTAGGTGGAGTCCTCGCTGGTGAGCCTGGCCCCGAGGATATTGTTGAGGAAGTCGTTGCGCTCTATTATTACGGAATCGATGTACACCGGCACGCCGTCGACAGTACCGTTCTGCACACTGTTGTCCTGGTCGAACTCGTCACGGTTGTACGACAGTATGAAATCGCCGATGGCCTTGAACTCCTCGCGGTCGGTCATCTGCTCGTACAGGTTCATGTAGTAAGGCAGCTTGTCGCTCATGATGTGCAGTATGCCGTTCTTGGCGTGCAGGTTGTTCTCGGTTATCTTCACGCCGTTGACAACGTCACTGCCCACGGTGGTCCGCTTGCCGTTCATCATCAGAATCTTCTTCTCGCCGGACGTGGCGGAGTTGGCCGAACGGGCGATGTGGTTAAGCACGAAGGTCCGCTCCACGATGGAGTCGCCACGGTCAGTGGCCGTCATGTCTATCAATGACTGCTTGTCGAATGTGCCGTTTACGGGTGCCATCACGGTGAACGACTGTCCCGAATTGAGTATCTCGGCATAGCTGGCCTTTGTCTTCTTGTGCATGCGGAACAGTTTGGTGTGCTCCAGCACCTCGCAGAAGTCACTCAGCTCCTCGCGCTGCTGCATCTGTTCCCAAAGCGTCATGTTGCCGCCATCGGTGATGTTGCCTTCGTAGTGGTCATCCCAGTCGGTGCAAGCCGTCATCGAGCAGAAGGCCGCGCATAATATATAATGTATTGCTTTCATAATTTATCCGTTTTTATATTCAAATTCTTGTACATTTCTTCGCCCCGACAATTCAAGCGAGCTTGATTGTATACGGCTTTATCGAAATGTTCATTAATGCTGGTCCTCACCCTCCGGGCTTGCATAGATGCTCTTCGGACAGAACTCTATATAGTCGAACGACATGGAGAAATTTCCCTTGAGCAGCTGTCTGAAGCGCAGCCAGTACTCCTTGTTGGGGTCCATGTCCTGAGTGACGAGCACACGGCGCATCACCCATCCCAGAGTGCGGAACGACGGCTCGCCGTTGTTGGCTCCGCCACCCTGTGAGTCGGGAGCCTTCATATAGCCGCGGTTGTGGAGCGACTTGTCGAGGGCACGGTTCTCCTCCTCGTCATCGGTATCTTCCTTCCATCCGTCGGGACCCACACGCAGGTCGAGAGGCACGCCGCAGGCCACATCGTTAAGATAGCACTGCACGATACCACGTGTCGACTGCGAGCTGTAGCCCACACGAATCTCGTAAGTTCCGGGGTTGGGCACAGGCGGCAGTTTGATGGTAAGGTCAAACTCACCGCAGAAGGCCACCATGTTGCCTTCCCACGAGTTTGTCCATATCTCATTCTGGCGCACACCGACAAGACTTGACTCATTGGCGTTCTTCACGTTGGTCATGAATGACGGCTTGAACATGGTCATAATCTTCGTTCCGGTATACACACGTGCGCTGCTGGCATTGAGGAAGTCGGGGAACATCGTCGTGGCGTCGATACGCAAACGGTTGTTCAGAGCCACCTGATCGAAGAAAAGCACGCGGTCGATGTAATGGTACAAGCCGTTGGCGGCCAGGCCCGGAGCCAGACCGAGCTCCAGACTCGCCTCTGTCGGGGAGTACACCCTCACGCCCCTCACCTGCAGCGTCTCCATGCGCTTGCGGTTGATGTACACTTTGCCGTCCTTCGGTCCGCTGCAACGCATGATGGCGCCGGGGCACATTGTCTCATAATAATCCTCCGGATCTGCCTTGTCGAGGAAGCAGTAATAGTCCTTGATGGTTCCCGTGACAACGAGCTGACTGTGTGTCAGCAACATCGGCACCACGTGGTAAGCCACGAAACGGTTGAGCGGGTTGCGCGGATTGGTGTAGTCATCATCGTACAGTCCGGCATCGGCGGGGAACGCCTTGTCGTACACCGCCTTGGCCTTCGCAATGAGGTCGTCCATAGTAAAGATGTTCTCCTTATGGAACACCTCGTCAGTCTCAACAAAGGCCGTATACTTGAAATAGCGGCGCTCGGGGAACTTCACGTCGTTCCATTTCTCGCCGTCGGCACCGAAGTAGATTTCAGGGAGTCCTTTCTCCACCGAGTCGCGGCCGATGAAGTAGGTGTGGTCCTCACTGTCACGCATCTTCAGCTCCACTCCTGTCAGAGCCAGTGCCTGTGCGAAAAGTGTGGTTGCCGTGTCCTTCTTGATTACGTCAGGCAGCAGCGCACTGGTTGACACCAGCATGTTGTCGATGACGTGCACCACACCGTTGGTCACGGAGTCATCGCGCTCGATGATGCGTGCCGAGCCGTTGACATAGTATACGGTGGCATTCTCATTCTCCTCATCGGCCTTGCATGAGAGCAGGATGTTGCGGTCGTCCATGTTCAGTTTGGGCAGCTCGCCGCTTCCCGTACGCTCGTCGTAAGTGAAGAAAGCACCGTCCTTGACGATGTGTGTGCGTGCGATGGTGTCGCATACGTTCTGCGGGATGTCCTCCACCGACGGATAGCCGTAGTTGTCAAGATATGCGCTTACGGCATCGTTGGTGGGTGCGAAGAGGGTGTACTCTCCGTAGGTGGAGAGCGTGCTCAGGAAACCGGAACGCTGCAGTATGCGCGTGAACGAGCTGAAACGCTCGGGGCTCTGCTTGAGGAATCCGGCTGCCGTCACCTCGGTGGCGTTATAATAGTTGTCAGGGAAATCGTCATCATCACAGCTGACCACTATGTTTGCTATGAATGTTACTGCTGCGAGCAGCATCCATGTCTTCTTCATTAGATACTTCATAACTCGTATTTCGATAGGTTATTGTTTACGTTAATTGGTACCCAACTGGGCGTTGTTGTCCTTATAGGCGGGGTTCTGCTTCAGCCATGTGTTGCGGTTCAGCTCGTCACGCGAATAGGGATAGTAGATGATGTTGGGGTCGGTGAGCTTGATGCGCACGGCAGCGCCGTTGCTGGTGTGCTTCTCGATGACCTTGTTGACCAGACGCTCCGTGTTGCCGTCGCGGCGGGCCATGCGCACCAGATCGAACCAGCGTTTGCCCTCAAACATCAGCTCGCGGTGACGCTCACTGAACAGCAGGTCCTCCATGGCACTGGCAGAAGCCGAGTAGTCCTCATACTTCAGAGTGTCGCTCGTCGACGTGTTGGTGACATTGCGCGCACGCTTGTTCACCGCATTAATCATCGAGAACGCCTCGGGGAAGTGGCTCTCGCCCAAGAGAATCTCTGCCTCAGCCTTCATCAGCATCACGTCGGTGAGGCGGTAGAATATCCAGTTGCTCTTGTCATCGCTGCGCATGGATTCGCTCAACTGCACCTCGCTCTCGGTCTGTATGTTCTTCATATTGAGGTATACGCTTGTGCGGGCATACTTCCTGATGGCGTAGCGGCCGCCGCTCTCTATCATGTTCTCATATCCGCGGCAGTCGTTCTTGCTGAGGAATATGGTGTTGTGGCTGGTGGCCATGTCGGCATACAGATGCTCGGGAGCACTCAGAAAACCGATGGAGCCTCCGTTGTTATTGTTCTGATAGTACGACTGCACATACTCGTTCTTGTTGGCATAGCGGCTGTTGTAATACAGTTCAAAGAGACTTTCGAACGAGTTGCCCTGTCCGAAGATGGTGTTGTAAGCCTGTCCGCGCGACACTTCAACGGCCGAGTTGAGCGGACACTCCAGCAACAGCGGCACACCGTTGAACAGTGTCATGTTGCGCACGGCATCCTGACGCAGGTCGGGGTCGGCCAGCATGTCCTCGTACTGCTGCTTCTTGAAGGCTATGATCTCGTCGCATACCTGTATGCACTTCTCGTACTCCCCTGCCCAAAGATACAGGTCGGCAAGGATGGCACGTATCGACCAGCGCGTGATGCGGCTGCTGTTGACGTAGGCACTGCTGTTGTCATCGAGATAGTAGCGTCGCACGGCATCGTCCTTGCAGCCCTCCAGATCCTCGATGAGCGTGCGGAGCACGGTGTCGAAGTCGGTTGCGGGAATATCGTAGCTCTGGCGGTCGTCGATGCTCGGTTCTGTGGAAAAGGGCACGTCGCGGAAGGTTCTGATGAGCGTGAAGTAGCAGATGGCGCGTATGGCCTTGGCCTCGGCAATGTTCTCCTTCATCTCGCTGTCCTTGTAGTTAGGGTCTGTCTCGTTCACCATGGGTGCGTAGTGTATGAGCGTGTTGCAGTAATTGATGGTCTTGTACACATCGGCCCAGTTGTTGATTTCGTTCTCCGGCTGCAGGTTCTCCTTGAGAATGTCCTGCAACCAGTAGGGCGGGTTGGTTCCGGCCCTCATGTTGTCCGAACGCACCTCGCCCCAAAGCGCCATGCGCCGCAGGCAGTCCTTGCTGCCCAGCGCCTCATAGCAACTCATCAGCTCACTTGTGGCATCGGCCTTCTCTGTCCAATAGTCTTCGAGAACTATCTCGTTTTGCGGCTTGATTTCGAGGAAGTCGCCACACGATGCGAGTGTCGCCATTCCCAAGCCTGCCATTATATATTGCTTGATTGTTTTCATATCTTGATATTTTGCATTAAGACGATGTTAGAACTGTATGTTGATACCGGCAGTGAACGAGCGCGCACGCGGTGTCTGTGCGTTGTCCGTCACGATGCTCAGTCCTCCGTATCCCACTTCGGGGTCGGCTCCGGAATATTCCGTGAGACAGAACAGGTTGTTGGCCGATATGTCGAAGCGCAGTCCGGTGAGACCAATCTTCTTCAACATCTTCTTCGGGAACGAGTATGACAACTGAGTGTAGTTGAGACGCAGGAACGAACCGTCCTCGACGAAGCGGTCGCTGCCCAGGGCGTTGTAGTTCATGCTGCCGTAGAGGGCTCTCGGAATGAGGGCGTCGGCCTGACCTTCAACGCGCCAGCGCCAGTTGACGGCACGGCTCTGGTTGTTCACCGTGTTCATGCTCTCGGCATTGAGGCGTGCGGCGTTGATTATCTTGTTGCCGTAACGGAAGTTGAACTGGTTGTTCCACGTAAAGCGTCCGAAGGTGAGCTTGAATCCGAAACCGCCGGTAATCTTAGGCAGTGAGGAACCCAGATAGACAATGTCAAGCTCGTCAATGGTACCGTCGTGGTTGATGTCCTCGTAGATGGCGTCACCACCCTTGAACTCATAGTCAACCTTGCCGTAACGGAAAGTCATGGGGATGGGGCGGCCGCGATGGTCGAGCACCACCTTGCCTTCCTCGTCGCGGGCAACGGGGGCGTTGGGGCCGCTCACCTTAGCCTCTTCCACGTCGGAATATTCCGAATACTGGTAGACGCCCTTATAGCGGAATCCGTAGATGCTGCCCAACGGACGGTTCAGCTCCACGCGGGTCATGTAGTTGCCGTTGGCACCGCTCCACTCCTTGTTGAGGCTTGTCAGACAGCTCTCGCTCATTTCCTCAAGCGTGTTCTTGTTGTTGGCGAACGTAACGTTGAAGTCAACCGAGAACTTGCCGGCCTTGATTATCTGGTTACCGTTGATGTTGAACTCCCATCCGATGTTGTTCATCCGGCCCACATTGGCCCAGTTGAGCGTGGGATAACCCGACGATGTAGGTATGGCGAAGTTCTCGAGCAGCAGGTCACTCGTTATCTGCTTGTAGATTTCCACGTTACCGGTAATCTTGTCATCAAGGAAGCCGAAGTCGATACCGAGGTTGTAGGTCTCCTTCTCCTCCCATTTCAGGTTCTTCAGCTGGATGTTGTTGGGGTGGGCGCCGCCATTGCCGAGATATCCCGTGCTGCTGACGTAGCGGCTCAGGAAGAGGTACTCATTGTTGGGCTGCTTGCCCACGATACCCCATCCCGGACGTACGGACAGCATTGACACGAACGGAAGCGCCTTCTTGAAGAACGGTTCGTCGCTGATGTTCCATCTCAGTGACAAGGCGGGGAAATTACCCCAACGCTGGTCGGGACCGAACTTGGTGCTGCCGTCGCGGCGTACGGAGAAGTCAAGCATGTAACGGCCCTTGTAGGCATAGTGTGCAGAATAGGTAAGGTAGATGCTGCGCCACTGGCCGCTGCTGGTGCTCATGTCTGTGATGGGCGCCGAGGCCGAAGGGCTCTGTATGCTGCCCGACGGCAGACGGTAGACACCCGTATTCTGATAGTTTGACGAACCGCTGTTCACCTGTCCGCGCAACATCATCATCAGCGAGTGGTCCTCGTTCTTGAAGTGCGGGGTGAATGTCAGGGTATGCGTGGTAGATATGCCCAACTGCTTCTTGCTGTTCGACACGGCCTTGTTCGGGAAACTGCCGGTCTTGTCGTTGCCGTTATACCAACCGCCGTTGTTGATGGCCGACGGACGGAACGTGTCGTTATACTCGTTGTATATGTCGAACATTATCTTGCCTTCATAATCAAGATGCGTCTTGCCCTCGTCGGTGCCCAACAGCTTGTAGTTGATTTTGAACTCGGGCTGTATCTTGTATGTAGACTGGTTGTTCTTGGCAAGATAGGCCAGAGCCACGGGGTTGTCCATATTGTACTGGTCATCCAGCTCGCGCGAGTGGTTGTACTGTATGTTGTAGAAACGGCCCGTGTCGTTGCCGTTCTCGTCCTCCTCGTAGATGGAGAGGTTGGGCATGCGCTTGTAGGCTATGCCCAGCAGGTCGCTGTAGTTCTTCTGGTTGCGGGTGTATGTGAACGACAGGTTCGACTCGAACTTGATACGCGTGCTCACAAAATAGTCGAGTGCCACACGTGTGGTGAATCGGTCAAGCTGCTGCTTGATGATGGAGCCGGTTTCGTGGTCGTAACCTGCACCGATGCGGAAGTTGGCCTTCTCGCCACCTCCCGATATCGACACATAATGATTCTGCCGCCATCCCGTCTGCTTGACGGCGTCAACCCAGTCGGTGTTGTCGTCGAACATGCGGGCCTCGCTGAACTCCATGGGGTTGAGATAGTTCAACTCGTTGATGTTGCTGGCCGCATCACTCAGACGCTGGTTGAAGAAGGCCTCCTTCATCAGCATGGTATACTCGTCGCCGTTGAGCATCTTCATGCCTTCCGGCTGATGGGTGGCCGTGAGACGCAGCGAATAGGTGACGGCGGTCTTTCCGCGAGCACCGCGCTTGGTCTTTATCTCAATTACACCGTTGGCACCCTGGCTACCCCAGATGGCCGTGGCGGCGGCATCCTTCAGCACGGCAATGCTCTCGATATCGTCGGGGTTGACGTTGAGCAGTTCGGCAAACTTCTCGTCATTCATGCTCGCGTCCACGCTCTCGTCCGTCTGGAACACGTTGCCGTCGACAACGATAAGCGGCTCGCTCGAACCGTTGATACTCGACACACCGCGCAGGCGCATGGATGTGCCGGCACCCAGGTTACCACTGTTGGCCACGATGTCAAGACCGGCGATACGTCCCTGCAGGGCCTCGTCGATGGTGGTAAGTGCCAGACCCTCAAACTCCTTTGTGCTGATGGTCTGCCGCGATGTGGAAACCTCGCGGTCGGGTATGGCCAGTCCGGAGCCTTGTGTGCGCCGTTTCGACTTGACCGTAAGTTCGCTTATCTGTGTGGCATCCACAAGATTGATGCGGAATGTGGTCTTGTTGATGGGCAGCGTCTGGGTCTTGTAGCCCACGAAAGAAACTCTCAGCCGGTTTTTGGGGTTCTTCAACTTCAGCGAGAAGTTTCCGTTGAAGTCGGTGATACAGGCTGTAACGATACGGTTGGACGCATCTATCTCCACCACATTGGCGGTAATCACCGGCCCCATGCTGTCAAACACCTGGCCGCTGATTATCTGCCCGGCTTGCTGTGCAAACGCGCCGCCGACAGAGAGCAGGCATCCGAGTGCCGCCGCTGTCATGCGCTTTATACATCTTTTATTAGTTATATGTTCCATGATTATTCTGTTTTCTTGGGTTATTCATACATCAACGGACCGTCAATCTGATGGATGACGATAGACGAGCTTGTCTCGATTTCCGATGCGTCAAGAGCACTCTTGCCTTGATAGATATACTCACGGGCAAAACGGTTGTATATGGCCGGACTGGTCTTCATCACATGACGCTTGTTCTTACGGGCATCCTCCACAGTTATGTTGTTCTCGTCGGCTGTCACTTCAAGACGCACGAAACTGTTGGTGCGCGTGTCGATGAGCGCTGTCTCGTAGCCTGAACTTACGTTCTCGCCGCCGATGATGAGGGCGTTGTCCTGCATGTGGTACTTCACGAAGTTCACCAGTTTGGTGGAGTCGGCAGTCACGTCGAGGCCGGCCTCACGCTTGGCGTCAATCTGCTCGGGGTCAGGCAATTTGCCATCGGTGATGAGCTGGCGGATGGACTCGTTGGTGGGCACATACACCGTATATTGGTAACTGTTGAACACATTTACGTAATTGTCACCGCAGGTTTTCTCTTTATAGGTGTTCTCGATGAGTCCCGACGCCTCGAGCAGTCCGGCAAACTCGCTGAACTCGGGTGTGGCATCGAGAATCTTCTTCACGCTCTGGCGGGTTCCGAGAAGCGGCTGTTCGTCGAGGATGTATGTCTTTCCGTTACCGCCGGTAGTGGCCTTGGTCTGGTCGTAGATGTAGCTCACGGGGATGGGGCGCCCGTTGTCGTTCATCTGGTATGTGCCCTCGATGGTCATGCCTCCGGCGCCAGCCGATGCGTTCTTCACACGGATGACGGAGTTACCCATCGTCTTATAGTATTCATGGCCGTCCTCTATGTCACCCACCACGACGTGGTCTTTGAGCAGGAACTCCAGGCGGCGGTCAAGTCCCCAGTAGCCGCGGCGCTCGCCGATGGAGTCGCCCACCGTCTCTGTCACCGGGTCGTACTTGTGCACGGAGGCATAAGGCTCCTTGGTCACCTCGTCATAGTGGAAACGCAGCATCTCCAGTTCGGGCTTGGCATAAGAGCAGGGGTCTACATACTGCAGCACGGCATTGCTGTTGGGCACTATCAGGCTGTAGGTGGAAGTGAGCGAGTTGAGCAGCGCATCGTAGCGGTGCTGGTTGATTATCCACCACAGTATCTTATAGTTGTCGTTGAAGACGATGAGCGGATACATCACACTGACGAACGACGTTGGTGCGAACACCTTGTTTGTCAAGTATATGGCTCCGTTGCAGCCCAACCATACCGAGTCGACATCGTTGGTGGTGATGCCCATCGGGTCGTTGGCCTTGTTGAGCATCGTCGGGAATTTGCTCGGCACGCACGAGGTGAGATATTTCTGCATGTTGTTATTGACGAGTTCGGCAATGACATTGTTGGGCACGGCCTCCCATGTGCCATAGCGTTCGCGCAGGATCTTTCCCGAACCGTTCATCCAGTAGTCTTCCAGAGCCTCGTCGCTCGGAACGAGCATCAGTGCCATATTGCGCTGCAGCTCGACATCGGCCGTGGTGTTGGTTCCACCGTAATACTCGTTCCATCCCGGGTCGAACGACAGCAGCTCGGCATCGTCGATGAGTGTTCCGGAGGCTGTGGTGGAGTAAGGCTTGCCACCCTGCGACCACTCCGAGAAGAAACGCTTCTGATAGGCTTTCTCCGACGGCCATGCCAGACCGAGGCGGATGGAGGCATCCTCTGATGAGTCGGGGGCGCAGAAACGCTCGAGGAAAGAGTTCCACCGGCTTGTCTGCGATTTCTTCGATATTATTTCGGCCATGTTTTCCAATGGTGTCATAACCTCTTCGGTACGGTTGATGAAGCCGTTGGAGCAACGGATGTCCTCCTCCACAACCTGCAGACCGTTGACACTGGCCTGACCGGGCCGGCGTTTTGTCTCATTATTATATAAGAAGTCGTAATCCTCGTTGGTTATCTTATTGTTGGTCATGAACTTCTCCATGAAGTGAATCATGGGGACATAGGTGATGTCCTTGAAGCAATAGACAAACGGCTGGCTCTTCAGATGCTTCCAATACTTGTTGTCGGGCATAGCATCGGGCGTGAGACGGGGAACGCTGTCGTATGGGCTGAGGGCCGAGAGACGGCGCATGCAGGCACCCTCAACGGGACCTTCGGTGTTGCAGAGGTAATTCAGCTGATAACTGTTGTTGATCATAGCACCGAAGAGCAGCATACGCTTCTGGGACTCTGAGAGCTCTTCGTAAGAGCGCACCCCGAAACTGTTGCTGGCGTAGAAACGCGCAAAGGCATCGTCATCAGCCACAAAGAGAGTTTTCGAACCGGTCTTGTCCAACACCGCCCGATAACCCAAATCGTCAATTATCCGGGTCATGTTGGTGTAGTTCCCATTACCGGCAAGATAACTGTAAATGGAGTTTCCCCAATTTGACGGGGTCCGCTCGTCAAGGTCGTACTCAGAACATGAACTGAGTCCGAGGCATGACATTCCGGCCATGACCAGTGCCAGCGTGCCCAGTTTCTGCCGGGTGCGCCTTGACAGTGATGTACCGCCGGATGACAGTGAAAAATGTTTGATTGCCATAGTTTTAAATTGTTATTTTGTTTGTAATCTTTTAAATTTTAGGTTTTCGATGGCAAAGTTAACATATATTCATAAA
>ENA-OYXX01000228-OYXX01000228.1-human-gut-metagenome-genome-assembly--contig:-NODE-228-length-27411-cov-4.682629_pt1 | contig 27411 bp, 17 predicted proteins | sample MGYA00243976_ERZ653434 | MGnify/ENA primary metagenome ERZ653434 (study PRJEB26926, sample SAMN06165112) | human gut metagenome | biome: ENVO:00009003; feature: ENVO:2100002; material: ENVO:00002003...
CATATATAGTTTTGTTTATTTTGTACGTAATATTTTGATTTGTCGGATTGACGAAAGACCCGTTCAAACTGTTCTTGTTGCTCTTTGGCTGGCACGCTAATCTTTATTGATTCGACTATTTTCTTTGACAATTCTTTGAATGTTGTCCCAGTACCCAGTGAAACAAGATATTCTTTATTTAATCGAAGTGTATAGTAAAGAAAAACATTGTTCAATTCAGGTTTGCAAATGAAATTTTTGAAACCCTGATTGCAATACATTTCCTCACCAGCTATAGCTACTTTGCCTATTGGAGCACGTGTTGAGAATAATACGGATCCTACTGGTAGCAAGGTTAAATTGGCTGAGTTTCGTCCATCTTCTGTGATATGACGAACAGTGTCCGAAATAATGAAAGATTCTTCTTCAATTTCAGCAGGTGTAATCCACTTTAGTTCGCCATCCCAGTATTCTTTAATCTTTGAATTTGGAGTAGTACCCAAAACAATGTCGGCAACGTCCGTAATTGAAACACTCTCGCCGTTTTTGGGTGAAAGAAATGGATTTCCGAACCATTCGAGAAATTGCGATTTGAAGCCGTCAAATTTTGATTTGTCGGTCTGAGAGACTATCGCAGCAAACTCCTCTTGAAGTGCCATCGGAGGAACTGGAATCTTAAAATTCTTGATCTTTGAAAATACAATATCTAATTGGTTTGTACTACCGGTCACATAGTTACGATATATTTCATCCTGAGTATCAGAAAGTGAAATAAACTTTGCAATGATGATTGGTAATACCAATGTTTTATTCACTCTTAGAATTGAGATATGACTGTCAGCAATATACGTTATATCATCATTCTCAGGGAAGAAAATATTGCACCGTCCTAATGTCCCACGCCCTGTCATGGTTAAAAGAAGGTCATCTGAATTCAGAATCCCTTTTGCAAAAGAGGATTCCGAATTTTGATATTTGACATTACTAAAGTCTATACCATCCCACGTTACACATGCTTGGTTTATTACTTCCACACATGAAGATTCCACATAGGTAGGTGTTATTCCTTTCAGGAAGTTTAACGACAAGTCGGAGATGCTTAAATACGTTTGGCAATCACGAATAAGTTCGATAAATTGCGACTGATGATTGTATGTGACTGTATGCTTCATAGGCTATCCAAGATAACGTTGGTGAGAAATTTTTACGTTGTTCTGGTTCACCATGGCATATTGCAACGTGGTGTCAAGACTCTGATGGCCAAGCAAGTGCTGCACTTGCTCAATGGGCATTCCTTTGTCAATCGCCATTGTTGCCAATGTGCGACGGAACTTATGAGGATGTACGCGAGTAAGATTAAGACGTTGTCCAAGTCGGCGAAGCCTTACTTCCACACCACTAATTTGAAGTCTGGTGTATGGGGCGAGAAGCGACACGAATAGCGCTTCATCATTGTCGGAGCGTGAATTGAGGTAGTTTTGGAGATGTATTTTGGTTCTCGCGTCGAAATAGACTCGGCGTTGCTTATCTCCTTTACCGGTTACGATACATTCTCGGTTCTGGAAGTCAATGTCTGAACGATTTAGCTTGACCAGTTCACCGACACGCATCCCGGTTGACGCTAAAAGGTCAATCAGAGCGAGGTCTCTGGCAGTTTCGCAGTTATCGCGCATTATCTCAAGCGACTCGTCGGTATAGGTCTCCTTGACCGTCTTGCCGACTTTGACCTTGTGGATGCGGCGCACCGGGCTTTTGATGATATAGTTTTCATCTTCAAGCCACGAGAAGAAGCTCGACAATATACGACGTATATTGTCGATGGTGACTTTTGATGCACCACTTGTCTGTTGGTAGTCGTTGAGATAGGTTCGCAGGTCATCAGTGGTGATGTGACGCACCGCTTTGCCGACCTTCGCCAGTGCTGTTTCGATGGTTGTGCGGTAATAAATCATTGACTTCTCTGAGCATCCTTCAACGCGCTTGGCTGCGAGAAATGATTTCAACAGGGTATCATTGTCAGCAGTCGCATCGGAAGTGACTTTTTCGGTCACGTCAACATTGCGGAAGGTATAGTCAAGTACCTTTCGCAATTGAGTAAGCTGCTCGTTGTCGAGTACATCGAGCATTGCTTGCTGTATGTCGTTAATCAGGTTTTCAATCATCTTATATGGAGTTGTTTGAAATGAATTAACGAATTGTTGACGGTTTCATGCAATAGAAAACATGCTTAGTCGCTTGGTCGGTCACTTAGTCGGTGTGCATTTAGCCGTTGATTAGACTTTTGATGACTTTATCGATGGCTTCAATGGCTCTCTTCAGTTCAAATTTTGATTTGTCAGCCTGCTCAGCGATAGAAACAAATCTTTGCTGTGATGCAATTTCCGCTCTTGGAATTGGAAGTTCATTATATTGCTGGGCGCTAATATTGGGTTGCGCTCCAACCTTTTTCATTTTACTAACCCAATCCCAAAATAGAGATGTATGCGTGTATGCCAGTAGAAATTTTGGTAAAACGCATGTTTCATCCAATTTGTATCTAATAAGATATCCGGCATAGATCATTTTACCTGATGTGTGTAAATATGTCTTACCTACAGTGTTACCAGTACGCGCAAAGACAAAGTCATTCGTTTGAAGATAATATTTTTCTTCAATAGTAGAAGGACTGACTATTTCATTCCCGAGTGAGCCATCGTCGTTAATGTCGGTAATTCTCAAATAGCGTACGGAACCGTCATAGTCTGTTGCCGGAGTATTTGAGCCATATTCTCCAATTCTGAGACAGACGTTTTTAAGCGGGATATATTCAACATCACCGAACCATTCGAGAAATTGCGATTTCACCATCTCGTCGGTGGCTACAAGAAGCCTTTGATAGGCTTCCTTCAGTCGATAAGCCGCCCATGCTTTTTTAGCAATAGTTTGTTGTTCCTCTAAAGATGGTAACTCAAACTCTTGTTCCTTCAAGTCCTTCCAATTAATTGTAGGAGATAGGCCACCCACAGAAATACGCATAGCTGTTTCCATGAAAGTATCAGAACTGATAAACAATGGGAAAAAGTCAGCATCGATTACATCAGTTTTGGGCCTTAAAACCATACCATGAGCAGAGAAAATGCCATCAAAAGGAGCTATCGCTACTTTTCGTTGATACGCGCGGCGTTTGCCAAAAAGGATGTCTCCTTTCTTCATTATCAGCTTCTCACCAACTGGAGCTACATCTGATCCCCACTCAGTAATTGAAAAATTACCGGGTTCGATATGCTCAAGCCCAATGTAATGAATCTTATCCTCTTCAACTGGTTTCTTCTTGAGAGTGCTGTTGAAGGCTATTTCATCGAATCTGAATTTCATTTGAGCAAATCCGTTAATTGATTAATAGAAACATGCAAATCATTGGATGCGATTTGCCATTTCGCAAAACAATCAGACATATTGTATGACTCAACTGCAAAAGAGTTGTTTATGAAAACATACTTTTGCAGGCTTAGGTCGAAATTGTTAGAAGCGATTTCATCAATTGATACCGTCCGTTTGAAACCATCTATATCTTCAGTGGATGCATAAGCGGAAAGTATCTTATCGAGATGCGCATCTTCGAGATAACTTTCGCCATTTTTGCGTGTTACTTCATTCAACGCATTAATGAAAATGATTTTGTTACTTAATTCTTCGCGCTTATTGTTATTGCCAATGATAATGCAAGCCTCCATAGGTGAGTTATAGAATAAGTTCGGGCCAAGGCCAATAACACATTCTATTTTATCAGCTTTAACAAGTCCTGAGCGGATGGCTTCCTCCTCATCTCTAAAAAGTATGCCATGAGGTAACAGAATTGCGCAACGGCCATTATTCGCGTCTAACGATGCCAGTATATGCTGAATGAACGCATAGTCGGCTCGACCTTGTGGCGGGGTGCCAAGGAAGTTGCGTCCCCATTTATCGTTGGCGAAGGCATCGCGATCCCAGGCCTTGATGGAGTAAGGTGGATTTGCGAGGACTACGTCGAAGGTGCGCAGGTGTGAACCGTCAACGAAGGCGGGGTTCTTCAGGGTGTCTTCGCGAACAATCGAAAAATCTTCGACGCCATTGAGGTAGAGGTTCATGCGGGCTATTGATGAGGTGAGAGCGTTGATTTCCTGGCCGAAAACTTTGACCGACTGCCAAGATTCTTCTTTCTTGCGTAGATAGTCAAGGCACTTCACAAGCATACCTCCTGAACCGCAAGTGGGGTCGTAGATGCTTTCGCCGGGCTGTGGCTTCAGTATCTCGGCCATGAGCGTAACCACCGTGCGATTAGTGTAAAACTCTTGCGCAGTATTACCGGCATCATCGGCAAACTTACCGATAAGGTATTCGTATGCCTGTCCCATCTCGTCGGCTGGGCACGAGGCGAGCGAGAGATTATGCCGGGAGAAGTCTTCGATGAGCGATGTGATGATGTGGTCGGGCATCTTGTTTTTGTTGGTCCAAATGTCCTTGGGACCGAAGATGCCCTCGAGACCACCGACAATGCGGCCCTCAGTGCGGACACCTGGGTTGGCCTGCTCTATAGCAATGAAGGCCTCGACGAGGCGTTGTCCGACATTCTCGGTCACAGCGCGTACATCGCGCCAATGAGCCTCGTCCGGGATTCGGATCGCAAAATCCTCGACCTGCGAGTTTGCATACTCGGCACCTCCTTCGGCCACATAGCCGTCGTATTGCTCATCGTAAACATCGCTGATGCGTTTGAAGAAGAGCAACGGGAATATATATTCTTTATAACCGGCAGCATCAATTTGTCCGCGCAGACGCACGGCAGCGCCCCAGAGAAACTGCTTCATTTCGTCGAGCGAAAGACGCCGCGGTCCGGTTGAATATTCTTTTGTTTCTGCCATGGTCATGAGTTTAAGAGTGATGCAAATTCAGTTTCAGCTTGACGAACGTCGGCGATAGCCTTTTGAAACTCGGCGAGAACTTCGGAGTATGGCCTAACTTCTTCGCGGTGGTATTCTACATAACGATTGGGAGAAAGATTCCAGTCCTTCTTCCGGATTTCATCGAGGTTAGCAACTTTGGCAAAGTCCTCTACGTCACGATAGTCGGCATAAAGTTGATATATTAGGTCGACATCCTTGGGTTCGAGCACATTCTGCGCGCGGCGCGGGGTGAGAATCTTCGTGGCGTCAATCATCAGAATGCGGGCTGAGTGCTGCGCCGGTTTGAAACGACGCAGGATGAGGAAGCAGGGCGATAGCCCGGTGCCGTAGAAGAGTTTATCGCCGAGTGTTACGACTGCCTCCACAAAATCATTTTCAATGAGTTGTCGGCGCATATCTTTCTCCTGGTTGCGGAATAAGACCCCCTGAGGCATCACGACAGCCATGCGGCCGCCACTGCCGTCGGCTTTGCCGGGTGCCATGGAGCAGACCATGTGTTGAATCCAGGCGAAGTCACCGCATGAGTCGGAGGGTGTGCCGTAGATATTACGCCCATATCTGTCGCTGCTCCACCCGGTAGCTCCCCATTTGTCCAGCGAGAATGGCGGATTTGCAATCACACAGTCGAAGCGCGCAATCGCTCCGTTTTGCAACACTTTAGGATTGCGGAGCGTATCGCCTTGCATTATGTTGAAATCGGAAGCACCATGAAGGAACAAGTTCATCTTGGCGATGGCGGCATTGGTCACGTTCTTCTCCTGTCCAAATATCGAACCACAGCAAAGGTGGTCATGGTGCATGTGGTGAACAGCCTCGATGAGCATACCACCCGAACCGCATGCGGGGTCGTAGACCGTTTCTCCCGGCTTCGGGTCAAGGATGCGGATGAGAAGCTTCACTACTGGGCGCGGAGTATAAAACTCACCCGCCTGCGCCTTGCTGTCGTCGGCAAATTTTTTGAGCAGGATTTCGTAGGCGTCGCCCATAAGGTCAGCGGCATAATCATTATTGCCGAGCCGTCGTGTCGAAAGATGCTCTATGAGGTCGCGTATTTTGCTGTCAGGGAGACTTGCCTTGTCGGTCCACTTTTGCGCAGAAAAAGTAGAGAGTACACCATATAGTGTATCAGGATTGGCGAGTTCTATCTTGCGCATAGCGTTTACGATGGCTGCACCAAGGTTTTCACTGCGGGAGCGAACATCCTCCCACGAGCAACCTTCAGGAATCACGAAGCGGTGCTGTTCGGGCAGTGCGGCAAATTCGGTGTCTCCGCCACTCATATCTAAAGCAGCTTCGGTTTCCTCCTGATAAACGTCGCTGATACGTTTATAATAAAGCAGCGGCGTAATATATTCTTTAAAATTATCCTGCGACACAGGACCGCGAAGCTTGTTACAAGCCTCGTATAGATAGTTATACAGGTCCTGCGCACCTGTCAACTCTTTCTGTGTCTTAGCAGCCTTTTTAGCCATCGGTTATCTTGGTATGATTGGTCCGTTGATTTTGAAGTTTTTAATAGCGTATAATACGCCATATTAAATGCAAAGTTACAATTATTTTGCGAGACTTTAAGCTCTGACGGCAAAGATATTATCTTTAGAGGGCAGAATTCGAGCACATCAACGTTAAAAAATGCTTATGCGCTGACTTTTTAGTTTGTTTTCGTGGTTAAATACAAATATACAGGTGACCTCAAAACAGAGTGTAGATGAATCTTAAACATAATCGGAGTGGCACCTTCAAACGCAGCAAGAGGCGCCCTGCTGAGGGCGATCCTTGAAGGGAGGAGAGAGGGAGGGTCAGACCACGCGGAACACGTTGTTGTTTGCGCCCATCGAGTAGTCATACATGAACAGGCCGCGTCCGTTATCGACGAAGTCGCTTGCTTTGCAAGAACGCTTCGTAGTCGAAGTAGTTTGAGAGATTGCCCATGATCCTGTCAAGGTCGTAGCACTCCTCGACGATGTGGCGGGCGAAGTCTTCTTTGCTGTCCCAGTGACCGCAGTAGGCTTCCTCGAAGTAGTCGAGTTCGTCGTGAAACTCCATGTAGTCGTCCACGGCATCCTGATCGTACTTGTCGCACAGCTCGCAGTATTCCTTGATGTGGTCGAAGTCGTCCTCGTCGAATCCGCTCTCGCCGTACCACTGGCGGGGGAAACCCTCGAAGTCCTGGAACATCAGCTCCGGGTCTTCCTCGTCGGCGTGAATCGCCTTGCAGAAGTTGATGAACTCGTCGTAGTCGTCGAAGCTGCTGATGGCTATCCACAGGCCGCAGAGCGAGCCGTCGTTGTACTTGCCGTAAGTACCGCAATAGACGGAGGGTTCGCCGTCGCAGTGGCTCTTGTGGTCGTTGATGGCATCTTCGAGTTCGGGGACAGTGAAGTCCAGTTCGTGGAGTCGGCTGGCGACTCTTGGAGTGATGTTGAGTTCTCCGAATTGTAGTCTCATTGTAGTTGAAATTGAGGGGTTTAACATAAGGTTCATTGTTTTAAGTTTTACACTGCCCCCAAAGTGCCTCCGGGCGGACTGATGAGGCAAGGTTTTGAGCTTAAAAAGTTTAGCTGCAACGGAGCGAAGCGTCAAGAACTTTTTCAGTCAAACAGGAACTGCCTGACCTTGACGTTCCGGACGGAGGTAATAACTTTGCGGCGTAAAACTGGTGCAATGGGCCTGACGTGGTAGCCCGGAATGGAAACGGAGATGAAATACGGGAAGCAGGAACGAGGCTCACGCAGAGCGGTTAACCGCCACGATTGGACTTCACCCGAACCGAAGATGCCAGACCACAAGAGACTGGCGGCGGGCGCTCCGAGTATCTGTTGCGGTGCTTACGACTATGGCAAGTATGACGGCGGTGTGCCTGATGGATAGCGCAGCTCGACGATTGCGACACCATAAACTGCAAAGCCACGCGGACGATGCAGACCCACCGCTAAAAAGTTCCAGACGGAGAGGCCCCGTTAGTGGAGAGAGCGGATAGAGGATGAATTCTCCGCTAAAAATTCATGGGAATACGCTGTGCGGCAGGTTCGGCCAAAATAGTATGCTGTACCGCTGAAAGAGTTTCACAACGACCGGCACCCCGCAGGGCTACTGCGATCACCGGGACATTTACCGCCACAGCAAGAAGGAGTGCCACGAAATAGGCTAATCGCTCAAGCGCTTTCGTAGCGGAGTGAAGAAAGAATCTCCTCTTCGACCACGGAGCCGTCCTGTTCATAAGCTGCTCGATGGAAAAGCGCTTATCGCTTTAGCGCTTTGTTACGCAAAGAAACAGTGTTCCGCGTAGTCTGACCATTCCCTCTCACTCCGTTTCTTGAAGGTGTCGCTCTGCGGCAGGGCGGCTCTTACCATATCATCATAATGAACTGTTCTCACGCTTCGCAGAGTGAATGCTAATTCATTGGGGCAATAAGGTAAAATATAAATGAGGTCCCGAATTACCTCGAAAGAAATTGAAATGAAATTTGCGGGGCGAATTTGCGCGGAATATTTCGATTTTGCCCGTAATTTGCCCGTAGAAAATAAGAAAAGCGACTTAACTATTGAACTTTCAATTAGTTAAGTCGCTTTTAGAGTGCCCAGAACAGGACTCGAACCTGCACGTCTCTCAACACTCGCACCTGAAACGAGCGCGTCTACCATTCCGCCACCTGGGCTTTCGGAATTGCGTTGCAAAGATAGAGACTTTTTTTGAAACAGGCAAAGGTTTTCTCACTTTTTTGTTTTTTAACCCGATTGGGGGCTCAGATGCGAATCTGATGCGGACGGTCTCGACCGGCAACCCGTCGAGAATCCTGCGGGTTAGACCACAATAAATCCATAAATAAATTCTCATATGGTGTGAGCCAGTCCGGGGGAAGGTGTGTCAGAATACTTTCTCGTAGGCAAGACGCATACCCCATGAGAACTCCCAAGTGCCCAACGAGATATAATTTCGGGATTCAAGAAGACGTTGCATTGGTTTGTTTTGTTCGCCGGTATCTATGCGGACTGACCAAGCTCCATTTTTCCGTACAAGGTCCTCCGACAACCCGAACAAGAGAGCACCGATGCCTTGATGACTGAATGGTTTGGCGACGGCGAGGCGATGAAATACCGCATATTTCTCCACGGGCGTCCAGATTTCAAAAAGTCTCTCATATTCCGTATCATCGTAGGCAATCGCAATATATCCGGCAATGGAGCCGTCGTCCGTCATCAAAACATGCGCCATCCCGCTGTCAATGTCGTTGCGGACATTTGCTTCCGACGGATACCCGTCAAGCCACTGTACAAATCCGGCTTCTCGCTGTGATTGTCTCCCCTGGTCAAGAACCTCAAGGCACGCCGGTATGTCGGTATAGATCGCTTTGCGAAGTTTAAATTTCGTCTCGTTATTTAGACATCTCGTAGAAGCAGCCATAACTATTTCAGCTGTTTGTAGTAGACAAAGTCTTCTTTGACCAGTTCGGGGAAAGAGATTTTAACGAGGTCACGCAGGACGATGTCGGGATTGACCACAGCCGACTCATAATAGTCGTTACCACCGGCTGCGGTCGTCCTGGCGTTATTATTGTATACCTCACCGGAGCGAAAACAGCGAATATCGGTGAATTTCGGGCACATACGGGCAACCTCGTCAAGCGAGTTGGCCACACCCACATTAATCCAAACGTCTGCGTGAGAAGCAAGCAGATATGTTTCTTCCAAATCAACAGCCAGCGAAGTATTTCCGGAGTTCTTGTCGTATACAAAAACTCCTCCGGCATCCCTGATGAGCTGTACGGCATAGCTTTTTGACGAAGGCATAAACCATGAATCTCCATATGGCGTATTGATCATAAAGCGATAGAGCTCCCATTTATGATTAGCAACATACTCCTTCACTTTCTGCTTGAGAGCGTTATATCTGATAGGAATGTCAGCAAACACTTTCTCTCCCCTTTCGCGTTTACCTATTATTTCGGAGACAGCCACAAGCCATTCAGCCTTCCCCAAAGGCGATTCCTCAAGATAGTCGCCTAAATATATATATGGAATGCCAAGCTCGGCAAGCTTTCCCTCCATAGGACTGGCTCCGTTCACCCCATAAAGCAACACAATGTCCGGCTCCAGAGACATTATCAGTTCATAATTGATATTGCCTTCGTAACCGACATCGCCCACGCTGTCACGCCGAGCCTGAATCTTAGGATTTGTTATGAAGTCTGCACCTGACACACCTACGACGCAGTCAGTGGCGTCAACAACGTCAAGCATGGCTATGTGTGTTGAGGACATAGCTACTATGCGCTTTGCATCACCCTCGAGCACCTGTCCTTTGAAGCCATCGGGAGCACTCTCTCCATCACGGGCTATAAAAAGCTGCATGGTCACACTATCAGCTCCCTGCCACGGATTTTTGACCTCGACAATAGTGCTTTCCATGCCTTCGGCTCCTTTAATTTCAAAGCCCGTTGCATATTCCGGAGAAAACACCGTCTTATTGAAGTCATCAAGTTTAGACTCCTTTTTTTGACTACAGGAAGTCAGGATAAAAAGCAATATGAAGACCGACAGAAATATCTTATTACACATGTTCAGATGTTGAGATTTCATAATTTATGCCATAATTGTTCATAAGGCGGAGCGCCCGGTATGGGGACACTCCGCCTTTATATTAATCAGGATTCATTAACTTCAGCGTATAACGCGCTTGACAGCCTTGTGACCGCGACGTTCAATATAAATGCCGGCGGGCAGTCCGCGCGACGGGTCAACACGATATCCGCGGAGGTCAAAATATTCAGCTTCAGATTCATCGTCGGTGACTGTAGTAATACTGTCTGCTTTATAGACAACCACGTTCGAAGGCGATGACTCGCCGAGGTCGTAAACTGCCGTGACATAATAGCGGTCGCGCTTCTCTGGCGACGCGATCGTGTATGTATGGTCGGTGACAGGCTCGGAAGTCAGAAGCATGTCGTTACGATAGACGTTATAGCCGGACAGACGGCGTTCGAGAGGTTTACCGGCAGGATAAAGGCTGAAATCATCAAGCAGGAAAGCATAGCAGTTGTCCGAAATGCATCTCACCGCAAAGTAACGGGCATCGGCCGGCAGATTGAAGCTGTATGATGTCCATTCTTCCGGGACTACTATCTCCTCAGCCAATGGCTCGAAGTCTGAAGGGTTTGTCCCCGTCGTCGAATAGAGCATCTGGAACACCTCGTTGCCATATATTTCTGACAGCGAGCGGGCCATGAAGGTGACGGTCTGACGGCCGCCATAGAGTTCAGGCGAAATTAGCCAGTCATCAGACTGAACTGCGCCGTCGCTGTTGTAGCTATACATCTGAATGACAACCTTATCTCCCGAGAACGGAGGAATAAACATGAAGTCACCTAAAGCAGGCTGAATCCAGAAAGAAGCCCGTTTGTCGTTATAGGGCATATCAATCAGCGAGCCGTCAGCCTGAAGGAACCCGCCTACAAGCGCACCGTCACCGTCGTAAACTGACCAGTCGCCAAACGGAGAAGCATAGTCGTCATATGATTCAAAATCGTCGGTCATGCACTCGCCGGCGCCATCCGACAGATTCGGCTCACTCCATGTCAGCCGCACACCGGCCTCGGTGTCCTCAAGAGCCAGGTCCTTGACAACCGGGTGAGTCGGGAGCATAAGCGTCACCTTCAGGTCAGGAGATGTGTTGTCTTCAGGGTTGCCGTCACGGGCTATTTCGGCCACGGCATTGAAGATTGTGATGTCTGAGGCTCCGACGCCAAGACATCCTTTGAGTTTGACATAAGCATATTCCAGCGGCTCAATCTCCGGACCGGAAATTTCATCTACAGTCACTTCGCCGCATTTGAGCACGACAGTGTAGTTAGTAGCTTTCTCAGTCCCTGCGTTAAAAACGGTTGCCGTCACGTCAAAAGGTTTATTGGGCTCGGCGCTACTGGTGCCGGTGATGCCGGTGACGCTCAGGTCAGCCGATGTACGGTTAATCAGACGGATATTGTCAACCGGCACATAGCCGTCAGTGACGATTGTTGCATCTAATCCTACACGAATCACTTTACCGGCATAAGGCGTCAGGTCAACGCGGATCTGATTCCAGCCGGGGATGCCGTAGTCGGTCAGATCAATATGCTCAACCGTAGTACGCTCTCCGGTGGCCGAGTCGATGATATTGATGTCGATAGTGTTCTCGTCACCTTCATATTTATAGGTGTAGAACGACAGCGACGGGTTAGTAGCGGCGGCAAGCGAAATCTTACCGGTAACCATTTCAGAGTGTTCCTCAGGAGCAGTGCCTACCATGGCTATGTAAGCATCATCACCATCCTGGGCTTTAGGATTTGCTCCGGCACCCTGGAGACGCCATACAACATTTTCGCTGCCGCCGGTAGTTATCATCTCGTCGAGGGTTGATGCGTCAAAGCTGTTGATATAAGGCAGGTCATAAGGACGACCAATCGGGAGGAAAGGTGAGTAGGCTCTTTCAGACACCTTGTCGTTGATTTTGGCCGATACGCCATAGACAACCATATGCTGTGAGTCTATGCCGAGACCTGTTTCAAAGGTCAGTTCCGTTCCTTTCAGGCCTTCGGCGACAACCGGAGCTGTTTCATCCGTCATGTCATAAACCGTATAAGTCAGACGTTCAGGATTGATTTCGTTGTGATAGATGTCGCTCATGGGAGCCTCGACTTTGAGTGTCACCTTTTTGCCGCCGTCAACCTCGCTGATAGCCGTCACCTTGGGAGGTACGGGGTTTCCGATGCCGGCGCGGTGAACGGCCACCATTTCGCCTCCTTCACCGGCGCTGTTGAACGGACGGAAGCGGTATTCCACATCGCCCTCGACTCCGGGGTCATCAGTGAGAGTCAGCGATTCGCCCGGCATAGGAGAGCTAAGAGTCTTCACAAGCTTCCGGCCGCGATAAACCTCGATTTTCGACAGCGAGGTCAGCGCCGAACCGTCAATCGCCTTGTCTGGAGCCTTGAAGGCGATGGTGACAAGCGTAGTGCCCTCCGGGTCATTGGTGAATTTCAAGCCACTGATTTCAACCGGTTCCGCACCGGTGCGGGCTGTGCTCAGCGCTACATTGTCGACAAACAGATAGTTATAATAATTGTCGTAGTATGGCGAGATACCATGTACGCCGATATAGAAGCGACCGCTGACACGAGGTTTTATCCATGCCGTGTGGTGTGTATATCGCGCTGACGACACTTCTGTGCGTCCTATGGCGTCGTAGCGCAGGCCCTCGGCATCGGCCGTCATGCCATATTTAACCTCAAAAACCTGGGGACGCGTATCGACGTCGTTATAGAGCGATGCGTCCAGGCTGACCTGATAATATTTGTCTTTCTCGAGCGTCACATAGCGGGTTATGAGCCAGTCGTCAGCCGCCCCCAGGTCCTGATAATAAGGATAGAGCAGATAGGCATTCAGTCCATAGATGCGTCCCTCGGTATAGGCATAAAGCCCCCAGCTACGTTCATAGGGGTGATCAGCGTCTCCCTCTTTGGCGTTACAGTTGATGACCGTGTATACCTGGCTGAAATGGGCGTGGGCGTCAGTACCGGCCGGGACATCATCGAGTGTCTCGCAGAAGCCCGGCGACAGTTGTGCTGTCGCAATCTGAGGCGTCATCATGGAAGCACTCAAAAGTAGTGAAGCATAGAGTTTTTTCATAGAGAAAATCTTTATTTGGTATTTTGCCGCCAAATATAAGCGTAATTTATGAATTACCAAAATGTCAGTAAAAAACCAAAATCGCGTATAAGCGGCCCTCAACCTCGGTATCATTATGACCATATAAATGCGCAAAACAGAAATCGTTTAACAAAAATTAACCTTATTGCGTCTATTATTTGTCATCGCAGTAGTATTTTTGTCAAATCAAACATTGGACAACGTTTTTCGTTTGCCACCCTATCCTGCTTGAGAGAACAACTAAGTTTCACCAATCTTTAACCTAAATGAAAAAAATTACACGAACACTTCTGAGCACGCTGATTGTCGGCGTTTCAGGCATTGCGCTCGCTACCGGCGGCTTCAATGCGGATGTCACGTCCCTGAAGCATAAGCGTCAGGCCGCGCATGAGGCTCGCCTTGCCGCCCCGGCGAAAGCCCGCGCTGCCGCTCCCGCCAAAGCTCCCGTAATGGGAGGCACCAACGGCGATGCACAACTCTACGGTATCCATGTCGCAAACGACATGCATTATTCCTATGGCTACCTTGATGGCTACTGGGGTCCGGTCGCCATGAAAACAAGTGGTAACAGCGTTACTTCATCTGACAAACACACATTGAAAGCTTCTGCCGGCTGCTATTATAACGGATCATATTTCGCTGTAACCGGTATTGACACGGACATCATCACATATCAGAGCTACGATGCCGAGACATGGGCTCCGAATGGAAATTCATACGGCTACAAAGTTTACTTCGATGGAGATGATGACTTTGTTCTTCCGACTGACCTCGCCTTCGACCCGACAACCAACCGAATATATGGGGCATTTGTCAACAAGGCAATGAAATACACCGGCGCCCTCAATTCAATGAAGCTGGGTTATATCAACACCAACTCTTTTGACGTAGTTCAGACCATCGTAGAACTTCCGCAGAAAATTGTCGCTCTCGGCTGCACCAAAGACGGACAACTCTATGGCGTCGCATTCGACGGCAACTTATACAAAATCAACAAGGAAACGGGCGAAATGACTGATCCCATAACAATCAGCTACATTTCAAACTATGAACCCGACTATATCTTCGAAGGCATGTTTATGTCAGCCACCATTGATTATGACACCAACAATCTCTATTTCAATGTTATTTCTCAAGGTGATTATGGTCCTGAACCTTATCTGATAAAAGTAGACTTGTCATCAGGAACCTCCCAAGTTGTTGCCAGATACGGCTATGACATGTCCGGCGGCGATGGGTCCCAGGATATATTCTCAGGAATCTTTTTCAAGCAGGATGTCGTGGTCGAAAGCGGTCAGCCCAACGACGTCATGGCTCTTTATGCCACATCCGTCGGTATCGAGAAGAAAGCCCTGCTGACATTCTATATGCCTGACAAAGACACAAACGGCGACGCACTCGAATCAGGAACAACATGGAAAGCCTATGTAGGCGACACCGAAGTAGGCAGCGGCACCGCCGAACCAGACTCACGTGTCGAGAACGCAGAGGTGACTGTGCCTGACTATGGCATAACCCTCATAACCGTCAAAGCTATAAGCAAAAACGGAACAGCCTCGGCCGGCAACACCACCAGCGCATTCATCGGATGTGACACCCCGAAAATCAACCGTCCCGACGTGCAGACCAGTGGAAATGAAGTCACTGTCTTCTGGGATGATGCAGAGAGTGTCAACGGCGGCAATATGAGCAATGTAGCCTATAAAGTTGTCCGCAAGCCCGACGACAAGGTAATAGCAGAGTCGACCACAGAGACAAGCCTCATCGACACATTCGGTGACAATGTAATCGTCGATTATTACAGCTATGTCATCACACCGATGGCCTCTGGCAACGAAGCCGGCACAACACTGACCGGCGAAAGCAAAGAGTCTCTGACCGTATTCACCGGCGGACGTCTCGACCTCCCCTGGAGCGACAGCTTCGAGAACAATCAGACATTTGACTTCTACCATGTCATCGACGCCAACAAGGACGGTAACACATGGGTCTACGACAGCAATTACAAAGCTGCCACTTATACAAACAACAACAGCACTCCCGATGACTACTTGCTGATTGGCCCGATTCAGATGACCAAAGGTTGTGTCTACACATTCAGCTCGCAGGTACAGGCCCACAGCGGCACCGAAAAAGTTGCTGTATATGCCGGAACAGATCCCGCTTCGGTTGAGAACTACACAGAATTCATCCCGACGACTTCAGTCAACGCAATTCTCGACGGTGTCAAGACAATCGAAGGCGAGTACACGGCTCCTGCCGACGGTCGCTACTATTTCGCCGTCAAATCCGTATCGAGCAGCGTTAGGGTTTATCTCAAAGACTTCAAAATCACCGGCGTCACGACAGATATGCCTGCTGCTGCGACATTCGAGGCCGAAGCCACTCTGACCGGAGCCAAGCTGACCATCATTTGTCCGGATAAGAATATCGGGGGCGAGTCGACGACTCCCACATCGCTAAACATCTATCGCGACGGCACCCTGATTGCCACCATCACCGACGGAGTTGCCACCGGCAACACCGTGATATATAATGACACCGAAGCCGTCGAGAACGGCAAAGAAGGCAAAACCGTGACTTATGGTGTAGCTGCAGTCAACGCCAAGGGCGAAGGTCTACGCACACCCCGCACACTCTTCGTAGGCCTCGACTATCCCGGCAAACCGCGCAATCTCGTCATTTGGGAAGACCTGAACACTCCGGGTCTTATCCATCTGACATGGGATGCTCCAGAAACCGGATTTAACGGAGGTAACTGCGACAAAGACAACTTGACCTACACATTCGACTGGATGACAAGCTCGGGTATGATGTCAGAAAGCGACATCACCGTCGACGGCAATGAAGCCAGCTTTACCCTCTATACAGGCGAAGCAGCTCAGGACCGCGTGGCCATCAGCGTCTGGGCAAACAACTCACTCGGCACAAAACGCTCACAGGCATGGCTTACATCTTCAGCCACCACAGGCTCACCGGTAACCCTTCCTATCATCGAGTCATTTGCGGGCTCACGCACAAAGTACGTATGGTCCGGACAGCCCACAGATCCTAACGACAACTGGGCATCGTTCGGCTATCCCTCTTCATATGCCGAAACATTCAGCGGTTATGACAGCGACGGCTACATGGAAATCTTCGGCACATCGAAGGAAGACGGTGGCTCATACAGAATCATTACACCGCGCATGACTTTAGCGGGAACAGACAAGCCGACTTTCGTCGCCTACGTATACGCCACCGACGATGTCGAGAAATTCAACATCGAGATTCTCAAAAACGACGACCGCACATTCTCTGACTACTATGCCATCCCCGTCACGGCAGACCGCCGCAACAAATGGAATCAGATTAAGCTTGATCTCAACGAACTGAAAGACTGCAAGTATGTCCAGTTTGCGTTCTATGCCGAATCTAACAAAGCATCCAACACCTTCGCGGCATTTGACAACGTCTCGATTATCGACCTTCACGACCATGACCTGATAGCCGTCAGCATGACCGCCGAAGCCGACAAGAACGTCAGCGACGACAACTACCTCACCTTCACCGTCCGCAACTCGTCTGACAACAAGGTCAGCGGTAGCGACTATGAGATTCGTCTGAGCAAGAACGGTCGCGAAATCGACCGTATCGAGGGCAGCGACATCCAGCCGTTTACCAACGTTACCCTTGATTATGAAGACGTGATGCTCTCCGGCGACGGCGAGAAAGCCAACTACACAGCCGAGATTATCTATGCTGCCGACGAAGACCTGACCAACAACAGCTTCGCCGAAGCATCGACAGCCATCGCCGGAAACGACTATCCCACCCCGCGCAATCTGACGGCAACGTCAGCCAACGGTGTCACCCTCAACTGGACAGAACCCGACCTCGAAAACCGTCCCAACGCTTCGACGATGGACGACTTCGAGAGCTACCCCAACTACGCAATCGCCAATTATGGCGACTGGGTAACCTATGACGGTGACGGCGCAAACACCATCACCACCGGCATGGAATTCTTCGGACAGGTTATTGTCTTTGAATATGACCACAACGGCGAACCCTTCTCTTGGATGGTTATGAATCCCAGTCAGGCCGGCATCATGTCGAGCGCATGGGAATCACACAGCGGCGGTTCAAAACACCTTGTCGCCATCCGTCCGCAGAACGCCAACACCCAGGCCAATGACTGGATCATGTCGCCCCAGCTCGACGGCTCGGCCCAGACAATCCGCTTCTTCGCCCGCGCCGGCCAGTACGGTCTGAACGAGCCTCTGTCAATCTACTATACTGACAAGAATAGCACCACACCCTCTGACTATGTCAAACTTGGTGAAACGCTATCGATACCGTTTGCCAGCGAATGGATGGAATACACTGCCGAGCTGCCAGTCGGAACACTCCGCTTCGCACTCGTCTATGAAGGCAAGGGCGCTGAAAACTATGCCGTTCTGGTCGACGACATCACCTACATCCCCGCAGGCTCGAAACCCCTTGAACTCAATCTTGTCAACTACAACATCTATCGCGACGGCATCATGATTGACACTGCCAAACCCGGTGTTCTCGAATACATCGACGCCAATGTTGAGACCGGCAAGTCATACAGCTATAATGTATCTGCTCTGTGGCAGCGCGGCGAATCGGCTCTGTCGAACACCGTGACCACCATTGCAAGCACCCTCGATGCACTCAACGTCAATGCCAATGTCAGCGTAATCTCACGCGACATGAACATTATCGTCAAAGGCGTCAACAATTCGATGGTTAACGTCTACACACTCACCGGTCTGAATGTCGCTTCGCGCTTCGTTGACGGAGACGCAACTATCCCCGTTGGCGCTAAAGGCGTCTACATCGTCACTGTCGGCAACCGTTCATTCAAACTGGTTGTAAGATAATACGCTAATCAGATTCCTTAAGACATCCGTCCATACTGTGTCCCGAAAGTCATTTGAACGATGACTTTCGGGACACTTTCTTTTTACAGTTCTCGAGTTTTAATATTCTGCGACAAAAAATCCTGAGAAAAAGTATGTTTTTAAGCTTAAAGTTTGGTGATGTTGTGATAATAAGGTACTTTTGAGCATATGAAACCATACAATCTAAAACCGTCCAATGTGTCAAAAGCCGGCCTGCTCCTTCTGGCATTAGCTTTCGTGTCTCAATCAAATGCAGGGAATCTCGTCGTAAATTTTAATGAAGACTTGTGGTTTGAATGGTGGGCTGACAATTTAAACGGCAAATATGAATCAACCGACGGGGTCAACTGGATCTTTTCGGAAGTGTCATTTTCTGAAGACAATGCCTTCGGCGAATACGCGCTTGTACTTAAAAACAAAGATAATAGTACTGCGGAGAGTTTCATGCGCGCTACCCCGACAAAAGGAAACTTTTCTCACGCTGTGGTTTATCTTCGCGAACTCGCTGACGGACCTATATATGCCAACCTTAAGCATAAGTTTGCTTATGAAGATGACGACGATCCATTCGTCTCTGACGAGGTTGAGAAACCCGACTATCGACAAGGAATAGCGAATATATCTGCTGATAATCATACAGACCGAATCATAGTCGGTCTTGCGGGTGACAGACGTGACAACATATGTCCATCGCTCTCTGTTTACCTGCCGGAAGCAACGGACTACACCGATGTGGGCATCGGAAGCATCGAATTTGTCAGCATCCCAGACGAGGTTTATACAACAATTGCCGAATGGCGCGAAAAAGCCTCAGGCATTGCAGCAATTTCATCACGCGCTACCGTGATTGCTCAGTCCGCTGACCGACTTTGGCTGCGAGATCCAGAGGGCACAGACCTGCCTGTCATTGGCGTAACCTCAAAATTCATTCCCGGTGACATCATTGAGGCATATTTCGCCGGCACACCTTCAGACGACGGAAGCATGGAGGCCTATGACCTCACTTTCTCAAAAGCCGGACACACGGCTGTACCGGAGGGCAAACTTATTACGATAGCCGACATCTCCGCCGAACAGCCGGGCAGCTACATTCGAATCAGCAGTGTTACTCTTGTCAGAAATAACGACGGCACAAGCCGTATTGTCTCAGGCGACACCTCGATTGATGTCGACATGATTACTGATTCTCCGATATATGACGAGAGCGGAAGCGTTCGCGCTATTGTCGGTCAGAACGGTCGTCTTGAAGTCACTGGATTCATTCCCGATAATTCCACCACATTTGATTTCTCGTCACGAGACGCCATCAGTTATGAGATGCCCTCAGACAAGGACATCATGACAACCGATAATGAAATATCTTTTCCAGTTGGTGCCAAATTCTCGACGCCGACATCCGCAATGACAATCGAGACTATCGGCAACGGCAGTTGGGTTTCTTATGATTTCAATAACCGGGGCATACTAAAATTCGGCAATACAAGCTTCTCTTTCATGCCGACAACTGATGAATCCGAAATCAAAAAGATAATATTCACCATCAATCCCGGTGGAAAGGGCTCCATACGGTTTAACGGAAAACCTCTGAAGACTGAAGACAATACTCAGGTCTGGGAGGCTCCCGTTTCACGTGCCAATTCAGCACCTATCATTTTCTCAAGCAATGGAGATATACCTGTCTACATTGAGAAAGCACGAATTGAATATCGCAACGATACATCTTCAATCGAGGAAACTGTGGCTGAAGATTCCATGGAGACGCCTGTTTACTACACCATCGACGGTCTGAATGTCGGTACGGTTCATCCTACACATCCGGGCATCTACATTAAGACATGCGGTCGCGCCGTAACAAAAATTGCTGTAAAATGACGTCTCACCGATTCAGGCACATTCTGCTCGCCGCTATGGTAGTCATTGCCGCCTCAGGCTTATATGGCGCCGGCAAACCGTTCAGCGGCAAGAGCGGGGCAAACCTGAAGAACGCCATTGCAGCGACTTCACGTCCTACGACAATCACCTCCTACCCACTCGACTTTTTCAGGGCGTCGGAGAGCGACCGTCACATTCTGACCGATTGTTTCTCCAACCGGACTTACAAACTTGACGGCAGCGCAATGCTGCCAGAGGATGTCGCCTACGTCACAGTCATGCCGATTGAGTGGTGGCGCTATGAAGAATCAATGCGCCACACCTATGGCGATACGGTCAGCCGCGACCTTCTCAACCAGTTTATAGGCCACAAAGGTATCATGGACCGCAAGAGCTGTTATCCACCCGCCATCCTCGAGAAAATCACATATGACGACGATGGATTCTGGCAGACAGGACTTCTGACTGTCGACGGCATAGAGACCAACGGTTGGGCACCTCCACGTGACCGCAGGGGCGATTTTGCCCGCTCAATTTTCTACATGGCCACACTCTACCCAACTGCGGTCTGGGACCCTTGGGCTGGCCTCATCCTTGGTGACACAGGTTATCCCTCGCTGACCCCCTACGGAGTCGCGATGCTGATGGACTGGCACCGACGCGACCCTGTGGACGACTCCGAGCGACGCCGCAATGACGCGGCCGAACGCTTTCAGGGCAACCGCAACCTGTTTGTCGATTACCCCGAACTCGCCGAATATCTATGGGGCATACATGCCGGAGAAACCTATGAACCTTATCCGGAAGACCCTCAGACACCTATAGCCCTCCGCGGTAAATACCGCCTTAGTGATCCGCGGATAGACCTCTGGTCGCCCCGCATACCCGAAGACGCTAAATGGAGTGTAGATGGAGTTGCTGTCAAATCTTCGACATTGACACCCCGTGAACTTGGACCTGGACGTCATCATCTGAGCTACACAGTTGCCGACACAGGCGAAAAAGGAATCCTTCAGATTGAGATTGTGCCATGAGAAAGACCCTGCTCATACTCCTCATCGCAGCAACTACACTTCTGCCGGCTACATCGTGCCATGACCCGCTGCCGTCGCCCGACCACGAAGCCCCTGACGGCAGACCGGAAAAACCATCCGAAGACCCGGACACACCCCAGCGCCCCGGTGGCGATGATCCGGATACCGACAAGCCTTATGACTTCAGCGCCGAAGCAGCCGACCCGACTCCACGATTCGTATCCGAAACCCTCGCTCTCAGCTATGAAACGCCCGGTGTTCTCGTCAAAGCCACAACAGGGATGACCTCCGCATCGTTCTATGACCTCAACGGCAATGCCCGCGCCGAGCTCTCATGGATCGGCATAGGCCTTAACGACAGTCTCGCGCGAGACGCCGCCATAAGTGTCAATGGCCGCCCGCTCGAAATTGCACGTCTTAAGATGATGAAAGCAACAGCTGACCGCCTGTGGTTTATGGCAACACGGGCGGAATCAGACCGCCCGGTTGTCATAGTCATTCCCCGCTGAGAGCAGATGACACGTCAGCGTACTCTCACCTTATAGCCCCGGCCGTCAGCCTCAACGATATAGACACCGGGGGTCAGCCCGTCAAGGCCGGTCTCGCAGCCCATAAGATTATAGGCTCTTACCGGACCTGAATTTCCGGTAACAATGATGCATCCGTCACCGCCGCTGACGCTGATGTTTCTATTGACATCGTCAGCCAATGTCTCACCAATTCCCGACAAATCATCTGTTCCGAGCACGATGAACGCTCCCGGCTCGAGAGTGACGCCGTCAGCAGCCAGCTGATAGCCCACGCCGTAGCTCGATGTCATGACCTTCAGGTTTTCAGATGAGCCTCCGTCAGGAATTTTCACAGCAGCCTTCTCGGAGACGAGAGGATTGACGAGCAGAATCAGCCGTGACTCGCCGTTACTGAGCGTCAATGTGCGTCCGCGGTCTGTCCATCCTGAAAGTTTCACGTCGGCCGTAGCAGTCTCGGTGAAAAGGCCCGGATTGTTGCGGCGTATGAAGCACAAGTCGCGATAGGTGTCTTTGAGCCCGTGACGGTCAGGATTGCTGAGATAGCTCCACACCACACGTTTGGGAGAGGTGTCATTACCCGAACCGTTTTTGGTTGTCTGGTCGGCGCCAAATTCCTGAAACTGCCAAATCATGTGCGAACCGGGCGTCATGAGCATCTGGGCGGCAACAGAACCGAGTCGGCGCATCTCGACAGGGAGGTTCCCCTTCACGCCGGTGGCGCCATATCGCTCCTGCTTGTAGGCCATGCGCTCCTCATCGTGGCTCTCTGCATAGCTCACTGTCGATCCCCACAGACGCTCGTCAAGTGGAGCATAGAAGCGGTCGAACGACGAATCAGACTGCCATCCCATGGCAAACTGACACGACGCATTGTTCACGTTGGCCCAGTTGAGGTCGCCGTCAGCGGCCATCTCATTCTCCTCTCGGGCCATAGCCAGATTCTCGTTAATGAAATATGCGTCGGGACTGATGGTACTCATCCAGGCGTGCAGCTCGGCCATCCGGTCAACGCGTGTGCGGTTATAAGCGTTGGTATTCGCCTCGCTGGGGGTTCCCCACGTGTTTGTCGACGGGTCGTAGGTGTTGCCATAGCTGTCATTGCTGCCGAGGCCTTTGACGAGGTCGAATCTGAACCCGTCCACACGATAGGCTGTCAGCCAGTAGCTCAGGGCATCCCGCCACTGACGCATGACCAGGTCATTATCCTGATTCCAGTCGTTGAGCACGCTATAGGCGTGAGGAGCCGTGGCGTTATAGAACGGATTCTTGTCGGCCGGATACATCTGGTACCACGGATGCAGACCGTCGCTCTGATTGAAAACAATGTCGAGAATAACAGCCATGCCGCGGCCGTGAGCTTCGTCAATCAGCCGTCTATAATCGTCGGGAGTACCATATACCTTATCGGGCGCAAAATAGAAGTTTGTGTTGTAGCCCCATGAGTTGTTGCCGCCGAATTCCATAATCGGCATAAGCTCGATTGCATTAACGCCTAAATTTTTCAGGTAGTCGAGCATCTTCAGCACACCGGCGATGGTTCCGGAGCCTCGCGATTCGCCCTCCACGCCGCTGAAGTCGCGTATCAGCAGCTCATAAATGACAAGGCTGTTTTGGTCGGGACGGGTGAAATCATCGCTGTAGCGCCACTCATAGTCGTCTCGTGACGAGTTATAGACTGCCAGCGGCACATTCTGAACCTTGTCGGAGGGATAGGCGGGCATATCGGGGAATACGTCAGAAGGGATGTAACGGTCGTTATAGGGGTCGAGAACAAGACGTGCATACGGGTCGCCGACTTTGACGGTTCCGTCAACGATATAATAATAGATATAGTCGCAGTCCTCTTCGAGACCGCTCACCGAGGCCCAGAAATAGCGTGCGCCCTGATAGTCCTGATAGTTCATCTCGCCCGAAGTCGAGACGAGATAGTCATTCCATGACCCGACAACCACCACTGAGTTTTTCTGGAGGGCTGGAAGACAGAACAAAACGCTTCCGTCATCGCTTCGAACAGCGCCGGGCTGAGGGATGCCGCCGGGATAGTCTGTCTGCATAGCACCACCGACGCGCACAAACAGTGAATTAACACTTATCTCGCTACTGTCGGAGAGCTTTGCTGTTGCCGTCACCTGATAGTCGCCGGGAGTGGCAAAAACATACTGCCGGGTCAGTGTCATGGCCAACTCTTCAGTAGCAAGAGTCTCGCCGTTGACCGCCAATGTCAACGTCGCCCTCTCTGAGGCATCGACGGTGAGTTGTACAGGATCGCCATCGGTGACGACTCGGCCCGGAGTCAGAGTCATGGAGAATCCAGGAGCGTGTACATCGACAAAAATGTCGCCACCTTCGGCAGTCTTTCCGGTCAGCGAGCCAGTTGAGTTTCGGAACACGAAAGCAAGCTTAGAGACCGTCTCATCAGCTGCTACCCCATAATATTCCGCAATTGACGGTATGGTGAGTGACCAGACGTCGGGCGACACATAGGTGAGTTTGTATTTCGCGGCATTGTCGCCCCAAGTCGGCGCATACTGCCAGTCGGTCGGACCAGTGCTCTTGTTTGTAATCACTCCGGTATGGGCATAGAGGGCTGCCGTCGATGGCTGTCCCTTGAGCTCGCCGCTTCCGCAGTCAGCATAAAAAGTCACGACTATGTCACGTGAATCGGTCTGAACAATAGCCGGCGACGTCTTGACTACAGGCTGCGTTGCGAAAGCAGCTGCTGCCGTAAAGACAAGACCCGAAAGAGTCAGATAAAGGTGATTCATGAAAGCTGTCGGTTGAAATGAAATTATTGCGAGGACTCAATCACTGAATAAAAGTGCCCATAAATACATAACAATCCGACGCGTCAGTGAGTTTGCACTGACCCTTAAACTGACAGAGAGATGAGACGCACTGGGCATCTCACCTCTCCGGTTATTGTCAAAAGTTAAAACTCAGGGGGTTACACTCCGGCAAGTTTGAAGTTGATGGGGAGTGTGTACCAAACGCTAACGTTGTTACCGTTCATCTTACCGGGAACAAAGCGCGGCAGTGTGCGAACGACACGCTTAGCTTCTTTGTCGAGGTCGGGGTCCTTACCGCGGACAACCTTGACCTGGCCGATAGAACCGTCTTTGGTGACGACGAACTGCACAACCACGCGGCCCTGGATGCCGTTCTCCTGCGCAGCGGCCGGATAGCGGATATGGTCGGCGATGTATTTGAGCAGTGCGGCCTCACCACCGGGGAATTGCGGCGGCTGCTCCACAGCGGTGAAGATCTCTTCCTTCTTGGGAGGTTCGGGTTTCTTCTCCTCGACGATAACTTCGTCTTTATGCTCGCGGACAGTCTTTGTCAGGTCATCGGTACCCTGGTCGAAGTTGGTTGCTCCGACAGCGGTCTCGGTTTCCTTGATTTCATCCTGAGATTTGATATCTTCCTTCACCTCTTCGTCGGCGACAAACTTAACCTCGGCCATTTTGACCGTATTAAGAATCTCCTCGGGAAGAGCTTCGGGTTTCTCTTCTTCAATGCGCTGGGGCTCCTCTTCTGGCTCCTCCTCAACCACCTCTTCGGCAAACGCGGCCATAGCCTGTTCGTTTGCGTCCTCGGGGCGGGCTTCAACGCTCTTGATCACTGTGTTGACCAGGAGGCCGAGGCCAAAGAGAAGCACAATCACAATAACCACGGCAATCATAGCCAGGTTGTGACGGCGATCAGAGTTTTTACGCATTTCATATGCGCCAAAATCCTTATTCTTGCCTTCAAAGACAAGGTCGCGCCATTCCTTTGATGAAAGATCTACGTCTTTTGCCATTTTCGTGTTGGTTTAAGTGTTACTGTATATATCTGACATCAGAGGTTACTTTGACTTGGGATGGCTCTTGCGATACATGATGATCATAGCCGAGTCAACGCCGTTTATGTTATCAATCTGATAACGAGAAATCTGGTTGATCTGCATTTCATCAAGAGCACTGATGAGGCTTTCCCATCGTGCCTCAGGCGTGGCTTTGATCACGACTACGGGACGCTCGAGAGTCGAGTCGTTGCGGATGACCTTAGCGCGGGCCTGATATATCGAGTCGTTAATGTCGGCATTGGGCGAGAACTCCTTGTTGGCCCATTTGGCCTTGAGTTCGTCAATGCGTTTCAGAACTTCTTTGTTGCGGTCGTGGAGAATCTTGCGGACGCCACGCTGCATCTTGTCCTGGTCACCAAGGAAATATTCGGCCTGGAGATTGTTCTCGGTCTCTGAGATGACGGGTTTACCGAAGTAGTAGTAGACAACGTTGACGGGGTTGCCGTTTTCGTCATGGATTACTTCGCCGGTTTTGGTGTCACGCTCGACGTCGACAATCATGGTTATACCTTCTGACTCCTTAGCTTTGTTCATCTCCTGTTCTTCAACCTTCTCGTTGGTCGGAAGGGTGATTTGCAGGGTCTGCGATTTAATCATCGTGGTACAAAGCATGAAGAATGTAATCAGAAGCATGTTCATATCCACCATGGGGGTGAAGTCCACGTGGATGTGCATCTTCTTCTGGGCGCCTTTTTTCTTTTTGCCGCCGTCTGATTGTTCTATTTGTGCCATAATGATTTAATCCTCGCTTGATTTAAGGGCTGTCATGATGCTGAAGCGGTTCATCTTAAGGGTCTGGAGGTTGTCAAGGACATGGTGTACGGTCTCATAGTCGGTCGACTTGTCAGCCTTGACAGCGATGCCTTCGCCTTTTCTCATAGCCGAGGTAAGGTTTTCATTACCCGACTTGTCACGAATTGCGCGCATCCAGATCTGGAACTCATTGGGGGTCTCAAGGTTGCGGTTGTCGTCAATAGGAATTCCTGCAGCGGGGTTATCCATATTGGAGACAAACTCGTCCTGCTCGGTCTGCGACATGCCGAGGAACTTCTTGAGCTGAGTGAAAGGCACACCAAACATGTTGATTTTGGTGAACGTCTCTACCTCCGAGGGGGTAAGCTCAACTTTCTTGCTGGGGTGAAGTCTGTTCCACTCGCTGACAGCTCCCATGAGGATGGAGCGGCGTATGGGCTCTGTTGCCCATTCGCCATCAGCGACGTTGGGGTCTGCTTCACCGGCTACTGATATAAAGACTTTCCCGTTGGGGCTGACAAGGATCGACGCCACATTGGCCGTCGGCACCTTGACTTCCGAAACTGACGACGGAGTCAGCACGGTTACAGGCTCCTTCTGCAGGAATGTCGAAGTCAACATGAAGAAAGTAAGCAAAAGAACGGTCACGTCACTCATCGCAGTCATGTCGATGAGGGTGCTCTTTCTTTTAATTTTTACTTTTCCCATATTACTTTATTAATCGATGGTTTTGATAGATAAACGTAACAGGGGATTAGTGTGTAGCCTGGAATGTCTGTACAATCGAGAAACCGATTTCGTCGATAGCGTAGGTCAGGTTATCGATTTTGTTGGTGTAGAAGTTGTAGGAGATTACAGCGAAGGCACCGGTTGCGATACCGA
>ENA-OYXX01000232-OYXX01000232.1-human-gut-metagenome-genome-assembly--contig:-NODE-232-length-27168-cov-8.608454_pt1 | contig 27168 bp, 19 predicted proteins | sample MGYA00243976_ERZ653434 | MGnify/ENA primary metagenome ERZ653434 (study PRJEB26926, sample SAMN06165112) | human gut metagenome | biome: ENVO:00009003; feature: ENVO:2100002; material: ENVO:00002003...
CCATAATCCCCCCCCAAAAAAAGAAAAATCCCCCAACCCTAAAAATAAAAAAATAAACTATGAAGAAAAGATATTTATCATTGTTGCTGCTGGCCTTTGGTGCCATGACAGCATCAGCCCAGACGGCCAAGCCGCTCTATCTCGACGCCAAGGTGCCTGTGGAGGAGCGCGTGAAGGATGCGCTCAGCCGCATGACCGTACACGAGAAGATTCAGGTGCTTCACGCACAGAGTAAGTTCACATCTGCCGGAGTGCAGCGCCTCGGACTGCGCCAGCTCAACATGGACGACGGCCCTCACGGAGTGCGCGAGGAACTGGAGTGGAACTCATGGTCGCCGGCCAAGTGGACCAACGACTCCATCGTTGCCTTTCCGTCGCTGACGTGTCTGGCTGCAACGTGGAATCCGGAACTGTCGGCCGTCTACGGCAATGCCGTCAGCGAGGAGTTTGCCTTCCGCTATAAGGACATCATGCTCGGCCCGGGTGTAAACATAGCCCGCACACCGCTCAACGGCCGCGCCTTCGAGTACATGGGTGAAGATCCTTATCTGGCCGGTCGTATGGTCGTTCCATATATAAGGAGCGCGCAGAAGAACGGTGTGGCCTGCTGTCTGAAGCACTTCGCGCTGAACAATCAGGAGATTGACCGTTTTGCCGTCGATGTGAAAGTGAGCGAGCGTGCCCTGCGGGAGATTTATCTTCCGGCTTTCGAGCGTGCCGTGAAAGAAGCCGGTGTGTGGACCATCATGGGAAGTTACAACCTGTGGCAGGGCGCACATTGTTGCCAGAACGATGCCCTGCTCAATGGCATACTCAAGAAAGAATGGGGCTTCGACGGTGCCGTGGTCAGCGACTGGGGCGGCGTCACCGACACATGGCAGGCTGCCACGGGCGGTATGGATATAGAAATGGGGTCGTATACCGACGGCAAACTGAAGGAGTCGGAGTTCACATACGATGACTACTATCTTGCACGTCCTTTTGAGCGGCTCATCAACGATGGCAAGATACCCATGTCGGTGCTTGACGACAAGGTGGCACGCGTGCTGCGCACGATGTTCCGCACGTCGATGAATCCCGACAAGGCCATAGGCAGCCAGTGCTCGGAGGCTCACTATGAGGCGTGCCGTGCCATTGCCGAAGAGGGCATCGTGCTGCTGCGCAATCAGAAGAACATTCTCCCGCTCAATGCCGACTATTACGGCCGCATACTCGTGGTGGGCGAGAACGCCACACGCAGTCTGACCGAAGGTGGCGGCTCGAGTGAGTTGAAGACGCTGCGCGACATCTCGCCGTTGGAGGCTCTGAAGGCTCTCTATGGCGACAAGATAGACTATGCTAAGGGCTATTCTTCCGGCCGTCCGCTCTATGACCACGTGGACAAGGTGAAGCCCGAGTTGCTGGCGCAGCTCAAGGCAGAGGCATTGGAGAAGGCAAAGAAGGCTGACCTCATCATCTTCATCGGCGGACTCAACAAGAACCACAAGCAGGACTGTGAGAACGGCGACCGCGAGAGCTACGACCTGTCGTTCGGACAGAATGAGCTTATCAGCGAGCTGGCCGCCATACAGAAGAACACCATGGTGGTGACCTTTGGCGGCAATCCATACGCCATGCCGTGGCTCGACCGTGTGCAGGCACTCGTACATTGCTGGTATCTCGGCTCTGAGTCGGGCACGGCTTTGGCCAACATATTGAGCGGCAAGGTTTGTCCGAGCGGCAAGCTGCCCGTGACGTTCGCCAAGGTTCAGAACGATTACCCCTGCTTCCAGTACGGCAAGGATGGCTACCCCGGCAACGGCAAGGAGGTGCTCTATGACGAAGGCATATACGTGGGATACCGTCATTTCGACACCCGCGGCGTGAAGACCTGCTTCCCATTTGGTTTCGGTTTGTCATACACAACGTTCAAGTACGGCAAGCCCACCGTCACTTCTGTTGACGGCAAGGCATGGCGCGTGACGGTTGACGTGACCAACACCGGCAACCGCGATGGCAAGGAGACCATACAGCTCTATATCGGCGACGAGAAATGCTCGGTAGACCGCCCGAAGAAGGAACTGAAGAACTTCGCCAAGGTGTCGCTCCGTCCGGGCGAGACGAAGACGGTGACGATGGATATAACCGAACAGGATCTTAAGTTCTGGGACGAGGCTTCGCACGGATGGAAAGCCGAGCCGGGCAAGTTCCGTGCATACGTGTGCGCTTCGGCTGAGGATGTGCGCGGTGTGGTGTCCTTTCAGTATGGCAGCATGTGATGGATAACACGGCTATGACTATAGCCAGACGGAAATGTATTGCAGTTTTCCCGTATTGTAGCCAAATACGCTTTGTGTTCATGAGGGTGTATTAAAATGCAAATCGCTTCTTTTGCATTTTGATACACCCTTTTTGGAGCAAAAGGCAGACATTTTAACAAGAAATAACTCGTATCTCAAAGAAAAAGACGGGAAAAAGTTGTGTTGTCTGGGAAAATTTGTAAATTTGCAAACAATATGACCTCCCACGCTTCCCATAGACCAGCGCACCTGGGGAGGTCTTCGAGTTTTTTATAGGCTTGTGGTTACAAATATCTACAACAAGAGACCTTTCAGTTTGTTGGAACAAGTGGATAAACTGGAAAGTAAAGGACTGCTTTTGGATGACAAGAAAGAAGCGGAGCGATTTCTATTTGATGTAAGTTATTACAGACTTCGCGCGTATACTTATCCATTTCAAGACAATAGCGAAGATGGTGGGCATTTGTTTGTAGAGGATGACATTCGTTTTGCGGAAATCACAGACCTTTATAAGTTTGACCGTGATTTGCGCTTTTTAGTGTTTAATGCTATTGCAAAAATTGAGGTTTCCGTTCGTGCCCGTATGACACAAATTTACTCAGACGGGACTAATTGTAGCCATTGGTTTCTTGATAGAAATTTGTATCGTTGTGACTTCAACAGACTTGTCGAAGATATTTCTGTAGACGTAAGTCGTAGTAATGAAGATTTTATCAAGCATTACAACAACAAGTATAGCGAACCGGAACTTCCACCTTGTTGGATGTCTCTTGAAGTGGTTTCTTTCGGAACGCTTAGTCGCCTTTACCAATCTTTGAAGAAAGATGACAATAAGAAACGGTTGGCACAATCGTATGGTATAGCGGATATAAACGTGTTTGAGAATTGGCTTCATGCCATTTCCAACCTCCGTAACTGTTGTGCACATCATGGGCGGATATGGAACCGTCGTTTCATGGTCAATATGGTATTGCCCTACAATACATCACGACAATTCATGAACAGAGATTGTTTGCCTACTATCAAGCGGAACAAACTTTTCCCCTTACTATCTGCCATAAAATTTCTTTTGGACTCCATTGACACATCTAATGACTTCAAAGAAATCTTATTCTCACTGCTGAATAGGGACATCCGCTTGTTGTCTTTGCGTGATATGGGCTTTCCGAGCTGCTGGAAACAGCTTCCCGTTTGGCAATAATGTTTTCATATATTAACTTATGAATAAGACTTTTGTATGAGTTTGATTTCCGTCAACATACCAAACTCTGTGACAAGTATAGGAAATAACGTATTTTATATTTATCTTTGCAAAAACTTAATATTATATAAAAACAGACATGAAACTGAATAAGGAAGAGAGAGTGCGCCGTGCGGAAGAACTTTTCATGAAAGGGTACAACTGCTCGCAGTCGGTTGTGGCGGCTTTTGCCGACATCTACGGATATACGGAGGAACAGGCGTTGAGGCTCAGCGCGGGTTTTGGCGGCGGCATAGGACGCATGCGCATGACGTGCGGTGCGGCATGCGGTATGGTGACATTGGCCGGCATGGACTGCGGTTCCGTAACGGCGGGCGACCGCGAAGGCAAGTCGGCCAACTACCGGGTGGTGCAGCAGTTGATGAAACGGTTTGAGGAGATGCACGGTTCCGTGATTTGTGCCGAGCTGCTGAAACTGAAGAAGGGCGCTCCGCTGAGTTATGAGGCAAGCGAGCGTACGGCGGAATACTACAAGACGCGGCCGTGTGTGAGCCAGATAGTGTCGGCGGCGAAGATATACGCGGAGTATCTTGAATCGTTAGAGGACGAATGACAAACAACAATTAGAATAATAATGAAACAAGACGAAAAAGACATGATGCAGCTGCCGGAAAACGCTTTCCGCGAGCTGCACGAAGGGGAGAGCTATGAGCCGATAATGAATCCGCGCGAGAACTGCCCCGAAGTGAACGCATGGTCGGTGACGTGGGGTGTGCTTATGGCTATGCTCTTCTCGGCGGCCGCCGCCTATCTGGGCCTGAAGGTTGGGCAGGTGTTTGAAGCCGCCATACCGATAGCCATAATTGCCGTAGGCGTGTCGACGGCCGCCAAGCGCAGCCGTGCGCTGGGCGAGAACGTGATAATACAGAGCATAGGAGCCTGCTCGGGAGCCGTGGTGGCCGGAGCCATCTTCACACTGCCCGCCATATACATATTGCAGGCCAAGTATCCGGAGATGAGCGCATCGTTCGTGAAGATATTCATCTCGTCGCTGTTGGGCGGCATCATCGGAATACTGTTCCTCATACCGTTCCGCAAGTATTTCGTGAGCGACATGCACGGCAAGTATCCCTTCCCCGAGGCCACGGCCACCACGCAGGTGCTCGTGAGCGGTGCAAAGGGCGGCAACCAGGCCAAGCCGCTGTTGCTGGCCGGACTTGTCGGCGGACTGTATGACTTTGCCGTGGCCACTTTCGGATGGTGGAACGAGAACGTCACATCGCGCATGATAGGTGTGGGCGAGACGCTGGCCGAACGTGCCAAGCTCGTCTTCAAGGTAAATACCGGTGCCGCCGTCCTCGGATTGGGATATATCGTCGGGCTGAAGTACGCGCTCATCATCTGTCTCGGCTCGCTGGCCGTATGGTGGCTTGTGGTGCCGGGCATGTCGATAGTGTTCCACGATGCCGTGCTCAACGCATGGGACCCCACGATAACGAAGACTGTGGGTGAGATGAGCCCCGAAGAGATATTCCGCTCCTACGGCAAGTCGATAGGCATCGGTGCCATTGCCATGGCCGGCATTATAGGCATCATCAAGTCGTGGGGCATCATAAAGGGGGCCGTGAGCCTTGCCGCACGCGAGATGAAGGGCGGCAGCGGCGACGGCGGCAAGGAACAGTTGCGCACGCAGCGTGACATATCGTTCAAGTTTATAGCCATAGCCTCCATCGCCACCATAGTCATCACGTTCCTGTTCTTCTGGTTCGGCGTGATGGACGGCAACATGCTCTTCGCCCTTGTGGCCATAGTGCTTGTGGCTGTCATCGCATTCCTGTTCACTACCGTCGCAGCCAATGCCATAGCCATCGTGGGAAGCAATCCCGTGTCGGGCATGACGCTGATGACGCTCATCCTTGCGTCTGTCGTCATGGTGGGCGTGGGCCTGAAGGGTACCGGCGGAATGGTGGCCGCGTTGATAATGGGCGGCGTGGTGTGTACGGCGCTGTCCATGGCCGGCTCGTTCATCACCGACCTGAAGATAGGCTATTGGCTCGGCACCACTCCCAAGAAGCAGGAGTCGTGGAAGTTCCTCGGCACGCTCGTCTCGGCGGCAACCGTCGGCGGCGTGATGATGCTGCTCAACGAGACCTATGGCTTTGCCAGCGGACAGCTTGCCGCACCGCAGGCCAACGCCATGGCTGCCGTCATCGACCCGCTTATGAACGGTATCGGCGCTCCGTGGATTCTCTATGCCATAGGTGCCGTTCTGGCCATCGTCCTCACATGGTGCAAGGTGCCGGCTCTGGCCTTTGCCCTCGGCATGTTCATACCCATGGAGCTTAACGTTCCGCTCGTTGTCGGCGGAGCCATCAACTGGTATGTCACCACGCGCACCAAAGACGAGAGGAAGAACAAGGAGCGCGGCGAGATGGGCAACCTGATAGCCTCGGGCTTCATTGCCGGCGGTGCGCTGATGGGCGTGGTGAGCGCCATCCTGCGCTTCGGCGGAGTGAGCTTCGACTATGAGGCATGGTGGGCCAACCCGCTGTCAGAACTGTGCTCGCTTGTGGCCTACGTGCTTCTGATAGCCTACTTCATACGTGCAACGAAAGTGAAGTAAAGGGCTGACAGCCTTTAAAATACACAGAATACACAAGATTGTGTAACACAACCTTGTGTATTCTGTGTATTTTTGTTATATTTGTCGCGTATTATATATTCATCAGTGCCACGAGAGTGGAATGACAGTTTTTCTAAAGTAAATAGATATGAACAGATTCGTATGTATCATGCTTTTCTCCCTCCTCCATCTCTGTGCCGGTGCTCAGGGCTGGAGGGAGCATGACCATGACAAGGCGGAGTATTACAAGACGTCGTTCGAGGTGTTTTTCGACGGGAAACCGTTGAAGGACGCCAATGCGTCCACTTTCAAGGTGCTTGAATACGGCTATGCCAAGGACGCTTTCAGAGTTTATTACCGCGGCAAGACGCTGAAAGATGCCAATGCCCCGACATTCAAGCTGCTGAAGCGCGGTTATGCCAAGGATGCCTTCAGAGTTTATTACCACGGCAAGACGCTGAAAGATGTCAATGCCCCGACTTTCAAACTGCTTAAAGACGGCTATTCAAAAGATGCCTTCAGGGTGTATTATCGCGGTGAGACAGTGAAGGAAGCCAATGCCACGACATTCAAGGTAGAAGACCATGGCTATGCCAAAGACAACTTCCGTGCTTTCTATAAGGGGAAGTGTATAAGCAGATAGGGGAGTGTTTGTAAGCAAATAAAAAGCGGAGACTAATCAATGAGACAAATCATCTTATCATTCATTATGACGTTCGGCGCCATGACATCTGCGGCTGCCGACTACAACATCACGGCTTATGGAGCCGTCAGTGACACAACGCGTCTGAGCACCGTGGCGGTGCAGCGCGCCATCGACGAATGTTCGCAGGCCGGCGGCGGGCGTGTGACGGTGCCCGCGGGAGCTTATAAGATAGGCACCGTCATCCTCAAAAGCAACGTCAACCTGCATCTTGAGCACGGTGCCACGCTCTACGGCAGCACCGATTTGGCCGACTATCGTCCGATGAAGTCGGACTATGTGTCGTTGCGCACCCAGACCGAGACCATACAGCTGATATACGCCGACGATGTGGACAACGTTGTGATAGACGGCTACGGCACCATCGACGGCCGCGGGCGTTCGTTCAAGAAACTGTCGTGGAACGATGAGGGCATCACACGGCCCCACCTGCTGCGCTTTATCCGCGGACGGGGCATCACGGTGAAGGACATCACCCTTCGCAACAGCGGATGCTGGATGCAGCACTATCTGGCCTGCGACCGTGTGCGCATAGACGGCATACGGGTGTTCAACCGCAACAACTACAACAACGACGCGCTCGACCTTGACGGCTGTCATGATGTTGTGGTTACGGACATGCTGGCCGACAGCGACGACGATGCCATAACGCTGAAGAGCACATCGCCGCGCCTCTGCGAGAACATCACCATCACCGGATGCGTGGTGAGCAGCCACTGCAATGCCATAAAGCTTGGCACGGAGACCAACGGGGGCTTCCGCAACATCAACATCAGCGGCATCTGCGTGAAACCATCCGAAGACCAGTCGTCACAGTATTTCGGACTGCCACGCGGAATATCCGCCATCTCGCTTGAAATCGTCGACGGTGGCGTGCTTGAGAACGTGAACGTGAGCGACATCACGGCCGAGGGCACCGAGTCGCCCGTATTCGTGCGGCTGGCCAATCGTGCCCGCGGATATTACGACGGGCAGAAGATAGACCGTGTGGGCCGCATCGACGGTGTGCACATAAGCAATGTGTTTGTCAACAATGCCGGTCCCACGGGATGTTCCATAACCGGACTGCCCGGCCATCCCGTCGAGAACGTCACGCTGAGCGGCATCACAATATGCCACGCCGGAGGCCAAAACCGCCTGCCCGTACCCTCCGACGAGAAGGAGACGGAGTATCCCGAAGCCACGATGTGGGGAGTGCTGCCCGCCCGCGGCTTCTTCGTGCGTCACGCCCGCGGCATAAAGTTTGAGAACGTTGAGATACGCACCGCCGCGCCCGACGCCCGGCCGGAGTATGTGCTGGAGGATGCTGAAGAATGTTTTACGCGGTAAGGGCGTATCTTTTTATTCTTGTCCGCCGGGAGCCGTAATCTTCCTGTATATCAGCTCAATCTTGGTGTATTTTCTTTCCCGGGCGTTGTTCCAGTGCTCCATGAGGCCGAGGGGCTGCGTCAGGGGCTTCCCGTCCTGCATGTATGCGGTGCCGCTCGGTGCGTGGGGTATTGATGCCGCTTCACGCAGATACTCGTCGCAATAGTTCAGGCTGCCGTAGTCGGGCCATTCGCCTATAATCATGTCCATGGCCACGGCGTCGCAGGCCACACCGTCCTGTGAGGCGATGAGCGAGCAGCACCACGTGCCGCCGAAAGGCTCCGATGTCCACCGGCCTGTGGGCGGTCCGTTCACACCGCGCGAGCCGTAGCTGCCGTCGATGAGATACAGCAGACACTTGCTGCCCATGTCCTTGTGGGCCATGAAGTCGACGAACGTCTTGTATCCCGGCTTGCCGTGCTTCTTGTCCTGACTGATGTTGTTGTGGGCGTTCTGTCGCCAGTGCAGCGCAATGTCGGTGGCTCCGTACCAGTTTTTTGCCGTCAGCGTCACTCCGGGACCGTTGTGGGTTTTCAGCAGTGCCGAGTTTATCAGGTAGTCGGCATCCACGATGCAGCGTGCAAGTCCGCGGGCCATGCGTCCGTTGTCGGCGGAGTATACTATCCGGTCCTTGTAATACTCGCACTTCACGCGGCCGTCGCCTCCGATGTTGTCGATGAAGACGACACCGGGAAACTCCCTGTGCACCTTGTTGTATATGCTGTCGGTGATGGCGCGGCTCGGTTCGCAGATGATGATGTCGGCCTCGGCCACGCCCGCATCGTTGACGAGTGAGCGCACGAGCGCCAGGGTCATGAACGGCGACGAGTTCAGCTCCACGGTGTCGCGGTGGGTGATGGCGTTGTTCATGTTCAGCTTCACGGCAATCTTCTCACCCCTGCGGTAGCCCCTCGTTCCGCGCCCGCGCTCCTTGTTGAAGTTGGAGAACAGGGCGCGCCACGCCTTTTTGGCGCTTTTCGTGCCGGCAAGTTCCGTTATGGCTCCGCGCACCATGGCATCGGCCTTCGGCTGGCTGTTCCACCTGTCTTCAACCCACAGCCCTGTTTGTCCGTCCCACGAGGCCACGCCCGGACCGTGCATCCATACCACGCGACCGGGATGTATGCCGCGCCCCTTGCCTATAGGCTCGTTGGGACCGACAAACAGCCGTGGCATCCTTTTCTTCTTTTGTTCCTGTGTCTGTGCCGTGTTCTGCGCCATGGCGCACAGTGCTATGACGGCGGCAGACAACAGCATGATGATACGTTTGTTCATAAATAAAGATGTATAAGCGGTTTGTGATTTTTGATTCATTCCTAAAAAGATTCCCCAAAGGAATCCTTTATGTAGCTATTGTCTTTAACTCCTGAGCGGCGCAGCCGCGATAACTCCTCTAACTCCTTTAACTCCTTCGAAATGTTTTCATGACCTTATCAGGTATCTGAAGAAGTCGAACTGAGCCTTGCCGCCGCCCGTTTTACCGTCGGGGCGGACCGGTGCCGGGTCGTAGCAGAACAATCCTATGCGCAGCCCTTTCCAGTAGCCCTCGCGCATGGCGAACGGTTGGCCGGCGGGAACGAATGTCTTGCCGTCGGTGCTGTAATGGAAGCGGTGTGAGTTGGTGTTGTTGTCGATGCTCACCCGCAGCCACACCTTGTCATGCCGTCCTGCGGCTACTGTCACACGCTGTCCGTCGCACTCGGTGAATATGCCGTCGCGCGACACGCCTATGCCGCGGAAGGTCTTGCCCGTGCAGAGCAGTCCGGCCACGGCACTGCCGGTCAGGCTGCGGCAGTCTACGAGTGTTGTCGCCTCGCTTCGGTAGCCCGTAACCTTCTGCGTAAGCATGTTGCGGCAGTCGCGCAGACTGTCGGCGTGCATGGCGTGCAGCGTGAGCCATCCGTCGCGCTCGCCGAGGCTCCACATGCTGTCTACGGGGTTGTGGCACCACTGCCATTGCAGGCCGAGGGCCGACTGCCGTTGTCCGCGCCAATATATGTTGTCGGATGTAAACTCGTCAGATGTCTGTGGCAGTTCCGGGCGTGTGTCCGCGTTTGTCGCGGGCTTTGAATATGACGCTACCGGCTCGCCGATGCCGTTGCCGTCGTAATCCTCGCCTATGTCGAGCCATCCGTCGGCGGTCCATCGTGCCGGTTGCAGATGAACGACACGTCCCAGCGGGGTCACCGACTGGAAATGCAGAAACCACCACTGCTCCCCGTCGGGCGTGTCGACGAGTGCACCCTGGTGCGGGCCGTTCACGCCGGTGGTGCCCTGCTCCAGCACGATGCGCCGTTCGTAAGGACCGTATATGTTGTCGGCACGCAGCAGCGTCTGCCATCCTTCGCCCACACCGCCTTCGGGTATCGAGAGATAGTAGCGCCCGCCGCGCTTGAGCCACTTCGTGCCTTCGGCCACGGGCCCTTCATACACCGTACGCCCCTCGTCAAGTAGTTCGCGGCCGTCGGGCGACATGCTGTGCACTATTATCGGACCCGCCCCGTGCACGCTGTGGCCCAGATAGGCCTGGCCGTCATCATCCCACAGGGGGCAAGGGTCCTCCCATTTCTTCACGCGCCTTACACAGTGAAGCGGTGTCCACGGTCCGGCGGGGTCGGCGGCCGTCGACATGAACAGCCCTTCATGCGGCGTGCAGAAGAACACCCAGAATCGTCCGTCGTGCCAGCGTATGCTCGGCGCCCACGAACCGCCGGCGTAACGCTTGTTGTCATTCCATCCGGGATAGTCGAAGCGGTCGTATATCTGGCTTACGATGTGCCAGTTTACAAGGTCGTCTGATTCAAGTACCTGCATCCCTATGAAATGGAAATCGGATGCCACCATGTAGTATTTGCCGCCCACGCGTATCACGTCGGGGTCGCTGTAGTCGGCGTTGAGTACGGGGTTGCGGTATGTGCCGTCATCCATGTCGCCCCACGACAGTTGCGCCGTGGCAGTGGCTGACATGCACGAGAAAACGATTGCCAGTAGTATGTTTCTTGCTCTCATATCGGTAAAATAACATTCTGCATCGGCAAAGATATATGAAAAAATCAAGAAATCGGATGCCGATTGAAAAAATATGTGTAAATTTGTGCAGACCTTATCGTCATGATGTTCAAATAAACCTAATGTGTGTCATGGAACAATTACTTCACTATGTGTGGCGCCACCGCCTGCTGCCCTTGAAAGAGCTTGCCACCACCGGCGGGCAGAGTGTAGAGCTGATAGACCCGGGGCTGCCTAACACCAATGCCGGGCCCGATTTCTTCAACGCCAAGGTGAAGATAGGGGGCACTCTGTGGGTGGGTAACGTAGAGATACACCAGCGGGCGTCCGACTGGCATCTTCATGGCCATCACCGCGACAGACGCTATGACAATGTTGTGCTTCATGTGGTGGGCGAGGCCGATGTTGCCGTGACTGACACCGAAGGCCGTGCTATACCACAGATGGTGTTGGAGGTACCGCAGGGCGTGGCGGAGAACTATGCCGCGCTGATGCGTGAAGACCGCTTCCCGCCGTGCCACCGTATAGTGTCGGAGCTGCCGCGGCTTACCGTAAGTTCGTGGCTGGCAGCACTGCAGACCGAGCGTCTGGAACGCAAGACGGACGATATACGGCGGCGTGCCGGACAGTGCGGCGGTTCGTGGGAAGACACCCTCTTCATAACGCTTGCCCGCAACTACGGTTTCGGTATCAACGGCGACGCCTTTGAGGAGTGGGCCGCGCGCGTGCCGCTGACGGCCGTAGCCCATCATCGTGACGACCTGTTTCAGACGGAGGCGATATTCATGGGGCAGGCCGGACTGCTCTCTGCCGACGCCATGCCGGAGCGTTATCGCGAGGCTGCGGAGGGTGATGACTATTTCCGGCGGCTGTCAGCCGAATACCGTTATCTGGCACACAAGTTCTCACTCGAACCGATGGACTGGCACAGGTGGCGTTTCCTGCGGTTGAGGCCGCAGAACTTTCCGCACATACGTATCTCACAACTCGCGCATCTCTATCACGGACAGCGCATGGGACTGCGGGCGCTGACGGAGTGCGCCACTGTCGACGAGGTGCGGCAGTTGCTCCGTACGCAGGTCACGGGCTATTGGCAGACGCATTATGCCTTTGGCCGTGAGAGTGCCCGTAACGACAAGTGTATGTCGGCATCGTCTATAGACCTGATAATCATCAATACGGCCATCCCGATGCTCTTTGCATACGGGCGGCATACGTTGCGTGAGGCACTGTGCGACAGGGCGGTGGATTTTCTTGACACCATGCGTGCCGAGAACAACCATATCGTGCGTATGTGGTGCGACTGCGGCATGAAGGTGCGTTCGGCCGGTGACAGTCAGGCGCTCATACAGTTGAAGAACGAATACTGCGACCGCCGCGACTGTCTGAGGTGCAGAATAGGTTATGAATATATGAAGAGGACGGCCCCCTCCGACTCCCCCAAAGTGGAGAGCCCGAGATGATGAAGGGTCGTGACGGTATGTGAACGATTTAAAACATTTACGATGGATTATATATACGAAACGAGAATGATGGTGCGTGACTATGAGTGCGACATCGAGGGGATAGTGAACAATGCCAATTACCTGCATTATGCCGAGCACACACGGCATCTCTTTCTGCGTCATTGCGGATTGAGTTTTTCCGATATGCACCGCCGTGGCACCGATGCCGTGGTGGCGCGGATGAACCTGCAGTACAAGACGCCGCTGCGCAGTGACGATGAGTTCATCTCGCGGCTCGCAGTGCGGAAGGAGGGGCTGCGCTATGTCTTCCATCAGGACATCTTCCGTGCCTCTGACGAGAAACTGTGTTTCCGTGGGGTGATAGACGTGGTTTGCCTCATTGGCGGAAAGCTGGCGGAGAGCAGGGAGATTGATGAGGTTTTGGAAGAATTAGGAGTTAAAGGAGTTTAAAAGTGAGTATTTAGGGAGTTAAGGAGTTAAAGGGAGTTAAGGAGTTAAGCCAATACTTTCAAGCCGTGAAAAGGACCGCATATATATCTTCAACAAGGATTTTATTTCTTTAACAGGAGTATTGGCTTAACTCCTTAGCGACCGTAGGGAGCGATAACTCCCTTTAACTCCTTAACTCCTAAAAAACTTCTAAGTTTTTGGGAAGTATATGCAACAAGAGACACTATATGCAATGGCGCTTACGCGCATAAGCAATTTCAATTTCCGCACGGCGTTGGCCCTTTACCGTGAGTTGGGCAGTGCCGTGGCCGTTTACGAACATCGCAACGATATCGGCGACGTGCTGCCCGGGTGTTCGCCGCGTTTGGTCAGTGCACTGGGCGATTGGGATGCGGTTCTGCGCAGGGCTGAAGATGAGACCCGTTTCATGCAGAGCCACGGCATTACGGCGTTTACGCTGAATACCGACAGCTATCCGCAGCGGCTTAAAGACTGCGACGATGCTCCGATAGTGCTTTACTATAAAGGCTCTGCTGATATCAACATGCGGCGGGTTGTGAGCATTGTGGGAACACGTCACTGCACTGTCTACGGGCAGGAACTCATACGCCGTTTCATTGCCGGCCTGAAGCAGTTGTGCCCCGAAGCCCTCATTGTCAGCGGCCTGGCCTACGGTGTCGACATCTGCGCACACCGCAATGCCCTTGCCTGCGGATACGATACGGTGGGTGTGCTGGCTCACGGTCTCGACATGATATACCCGTCGGCGCATCGCCATACGGCTGAGGAGATGCTGTCGCACGGCGGACTGCTCACCGAATTCATGTCGTGTACCAATGCCGACAAGGTTAATTTCGTCCGCCGCAACCGTATAGTGGCCGGCATGGCCGATGCCACTGTCATTGTGGAGTCGGCGGTCAAGGGCGGCGGGCTTATCACGGCCTCGATCGCTTCCGGTTACGGGCGCGATGTCTTTGCTTTTCCGGGTGCAGTGGGTGCTCCTTATTCTGAGGGCTGCAACAATCTCATCCGTGACAATGGGGCCGCCATGATAACCTCTGCCGCCGATTTCGTGAAGGCCATGGGGTGGGGATGTGATGCCGTGCTCACCAAGGCCAAGGCCGCGGGCATAGAGCGTCAGCTGTTTCCCGAGCTTGAACCTGACGAGCAGCTCATTGCCGACTTGCTGGGCAAGACCAACGACTTGCAGATAAACATCATTGCCGTGAAGACGGGCCTGCCGATAAACCGTGTCACCGCCTTGCTCTTCCAAATGGAGATGAAAGGCGTGCTACGCCCGTTGGCCGGAGGTACGTACCATCTTCTTGTGATGTAATGCAGATTTAGTGATTAATGGAATAATTGTCATGCTTTTATTGAGTTTTTAATTTCAGAGAATATTATGAATAACAAAAGTTTGTATGTGATGTTGTTAATGCTGAATATATTTGGCATGGCATATCCCCAAAAAGTGAAGTACTGTTACGACGCTTCAGGTAATCGTATTTCAAGAGAAATAGTTATACAGTCGAAAGCCGCACCAAGAAAATCCACGACAGATGTACAATCCGTGAAATTCTCGGGACGGAATATCAGAATATCCCCCAATCAGTCAGATGGAATATTGAGAATAGAGATATCGGATTATGAAGTTACGGATAGATTTGTTTGCAGTATATTCAATTATTCAGGTCAGAAAATTATTTCGGTGCAGCCGAACATATCACATGCAGAGCTGGATATGAGTTCGTTGTCAAATGGTATATATATACTTCGTGTATTATTGAATGATGAAAGTATTTCGTGGAAAATAATAAAGAAATAGGATATGAAAGCATATGATGTTATAAAAAGGGCACTGTTAATTATAGGAGTACTGACAATATCAAAAATATCAGCAGCTTTTCCAGAATCATCTGAATATGCCGTTCCTGATACGTCTCATGTACTTGGCCAAATTCAAATTGTTTCGGGAGTTTCGCCTACCGGAGCAAAGACTTATGAGATACCGATAGAAACATATCCGGGTATGAATGGTTTGACTCCTAAGTTTTCTTTGGTGTATAACAGTCAGCATGGAAATTCTGTCGTAGGGAGAGGTTGGGCAATATCCGGTCTGTCAGTGATTTCACGTTCAAATAAAAATATATATTTTGACGGTAAACCGAAAGGTATTTCCATGAAGGCCGATGATGCTTTTGTACTTGATGGAGTCAGGCTTATTCATCTCCGCACTACCGGTAGTTATGCAATGTATGAGACAGAGACCGGCAATATAAAGGCTCGTGCGGTTGTTTCGGGTGATGTCGTTAAATACTTTGAGGTTTTTTATCCCGATGGACGTAGAGGTATATTTGGAATAGCTACGAATAAGCTCAACAGTCTTTGCTATCCCATTACTTCCGTTGTAGATATGCACGGCAATAAGATTAATTATTCGTATACTGTTGTAAATAATTGTTATAACATATCCAATGTTACATATAATGGTGCTTCCATTGAATTCAAATACAGTCAGTCGCGATCAGATCCGCTGCGTCTTTACTCTGGAGGACAAGAAATAAATGGATCAAAACTGTTAAGCGGCATCGTATGCAAAATTGGTTCTAATACACTTGGAGAGTACACACTTGCATATTCTACCAGAAATAAGAAAACATTTCTATCACAAGTAGGATATAAATCAGGCTCGGAAACTTATAGTCCGATATGTCTTTATTATGGTACAGGGCAGGAAAACACAGTTTTTGCCTTGGATAAATCGGTAACTTTAACTCCATCTTTGAATATCGGTTGGAACACAGAAAGTAGGGTTGTCGGTGGAGTCTTTGGCAATAATGGCGATGTGGATGGGATTGTTATAATCCCTAACAGGAATCCTTATTGGAAGCATCATCGTAGTTCCGGTACGTTTCATCATTCTCAAAATCAGTTTATCAACTATTATGACGAAAGAGAGGAGATACTGTTGCATACAGGATTCCGTGACACTTACCTAAGTTCAAAACTGATGACGGGAGACGGCTTTATCGATTTGATAACGGCCGATTTGAAAGGTTGCCAAAAGGAAAATCTTATACGTATAAACAATACTGTTGCCGGCAATGATGACAGGGTGACTTTTTATGTATATGGTACGGAATTGCACAGTAAGCCTATAGAAATATATAGAGATGTGTTCAATTTTCCCACAGTATATACGGATGCTGATGGTGGAAAAAGTGTACAGCCGAAATACTATTATGCCGGTGATTTCAATGGTGACGGTAAGGCGGAAGTAATGGCGGTTTCCGTGCATCAACCGTTTGGTGACACGGGCAAACCTTCTAAATGCTATGTTTTTGACTTGTTGAAAAACAAAGTGCTTTATCAAAACCACGTATTTCCGTTTAACGTGGATTTTGTCGGTACAGAGCAGAGCGATGCTAAAGCGGCTGTTAATAATACGGACAAGTTGTTGGTCATAGATTATGACGGTGACGGTAAGAGTGATATCTGTCATATCAATGAAAGTGGCATAAACGTTTATACATTTGATGTTTCCGGAGAAACATATACAGCGCGAAAAGTGGCGACTGATGCGGTGTTGAACAAGGCAGGGTTGGCCAATCGTGATATTTTTCCGGGTGATTTCAACGGTGACGGTCTGACTGATTTGCTCGTGTCACCCTCTTCTGAGGGCAATGGCGATGTGAATTGGTCGGTGTATAACTCTAAAGGTAACGGAACGTTCGCCAAGTCTACATTTAGGGGACCGGCAAAAGGCAGTTCTGATGATGAATGTTTCATTATTCAGGATGTGGATGGAGATGATATAGTCGATTTGGTAAAATATAACAGTCGTTCGGCCACTGTGTATTTCATAAAGAACAACAAGTTGGATGCTTCCTGTCCTGTCTGTGAATACACGACCGAATCAGTATTCATGCCAGTAAAAAGTTCTTATGGCTGTTTCGCCAAATTGATAAAAATCAGTAAAGACAATATTCAATTACTTCGTTTGTCGCGTGACGATACAAAAGAGTCAATGCTGACAAAAGTGGTGGGCAGTCTTGGAGCAATAGACAAGAATTATTATGAGTTTCTCGGGGAGTCTGCTTCATATAAGAAAGGTAATGATGCTGTTTTCCCTTATTTGAATATCGGGGGGCGTATCCCCGTTGTTATAAAGTCGGAGACATATGTTAATGGCCAAATCGCTTACAAAAGCGATTATTCATACACCAATGCCGTATACCATAAGCAAGGAATGGGATTTTGTGGCTTTGGAGAGATCTTTTTCAGAAATTGCGGCAATGACTTTGTCAGAACATATATGCCCTATAATCGTTGCCTGCTGAAGAAAGAGTGGTCGCTGATGGGTGAAAAGTCATATACATATTCTGTTGATGTACAGACGAACAAGATTGCAAAAATACGGCTGACAGAAAAGAAAGAAGAAGATTTTCTAAAAGAAATATCATCAACTTCCAACTTTACTTATGATACATACGGATATCCGATAACGGAGCAGATTTCTTATAATGATGGAACGTATATTAAGAAGAAATACTCTTATTCCCGTGATTCTATAGTGGGGAATGGATATCATCTCGGATTCCTTACAGACAAAAGTGTGACAACAACCCGTGGCGGCCTGTCGTATACGGAACGGTTTGCAATACCTTCGTATACATTAGGATTACCTAATACGAAAATATACTATAAGGATGGCAATCAGGTGAAACGGGTGGACTATGAGTACGACAGAAGTGGTAATCCGCTGACGGAGACATTGAGACTGTATGACTCACAAAACGTACATACGACACGTTATGTTTACGATTCATATGGGAGGGTTTGCAAAGAAACCGATCCTATGGGACGTGTACGTGAGTTTCTTTACAATACATCGGGACTGCTCGCTCAGGAGAAGGACCATAGAGGAGGTATTACCCAACATGTTTATGACGCTTTCGGGCGTGAGACATGTACTGTCAATCCTGACAATACACGTACTTCAATCAAGTATTCATGGGATCCGTTGCTGGAAAATGCGGTTTATCGTATCACCCGTTTGTCTACAGGAAAACCCGAAGAAATTTCCTGTTACGATGCTTTGGGCAATGAGGTGAGGCACAGTGAGAAGCGGTTTGACGGTACAATTATAAATGTTGATAAGATTTATGATGACATTCACTGCAATCTGTCTGCGGTGTCGACACCATATACCGGTGACAGTCCTTACTATTGGGATGGTTATCTGTATGACTCTTATGGACGATTGGAGTATTATCAATCGGAGACACGTGATTCGGAGACATCCTATGTATATGATGGTAACAGCACTACAGTTATAGAAGAAGGCAAATCTGTAACGAAGAGTTATGACCCGTTGGGAAATCTTGTTTCCGTTGCCGATTCTGCCGGTACGGTCACTTACAATCTCGCGCCCGACGGGCAACCAATGTCCGTTACAGCTCCGGGAGATGTCACGACATCGTTCGGATATGACAAGTACAGGCGGCGTATATCTCTGTCAGACCCAAGTTTGGGAACTATTTTATACCGATATGATGAGTCCGGAAATTTGGCGGAAGAGACTAATGCCGACGGACTTACTACACGTTACACTTATGATGACTACGACCGATTGATAAAAAAAGTCTGTCCGGAGTTTACTACAGACTATTCGTATGATTCAACCGGTGACCTTACGAAAATAACCACAAGCAACGGTACGTCAAAATCATTCACCTATGATGTTTACGGAAGATTGTCGGCTGTCAAAGAAAGCATTGCCGATGGTAAATGGTTGCAAAAGGATTACACCTACTCGGACGGAAATGTATCGTCAATAAGATACACATCCCAATCGGGAGTGCTTGCCACGGAAAACTATATTTATTCAAATGGCCATTTGAGTGAGGTGAAGCTGAACAATGCAACGACATTGTTCAAACTGATATCGGAAAATGTGTACGGCCGGCCTACACAGATAGTTACCGGTGATGTCACGCGCAAATACGGATACTCCGACTGTGGCCTGCCGTCGGGCAGAAGTGCTCAAGGATTGTCCAAGACTTATCATAACACGTCTTATACATTTAATCCTAAGACATCATATCTTGAATCACGGGTTGACAGCATTTCGGGGGCGAACGAGGGTTTCACTTACGACAATCTTGGTCGGCTTAAGTCATCGAGGGTTGATTTGTTTAGACAGATACGTCCGGGATTTAGAGACAGTTTGATAGATATTGGCCCTATCATTGTCAGGCCTTTGGCAAACTCAAATATAGAAATAGGCTCAAGACCCGATCTACCGGGATTGGAACAAATACAGTCTAACAGACAGCAAATATCTTATGATATAAAAGGCAACATAACAAGCAAGACCGATGCCGGAACATTTGAGTATGACATTCCTTCAAAGCCGTATGCCGTTTCCGGATTGACAGTGTCTGGCAAAGTGATGTCTGCCTCTGGAGTTCCTATGCGTGAGCAGCATATATCATATTTTTCGTTTGGCCGTCCGAAATCTATAGAGGAAAATGGATATGCCGCAACGTTTACATACAATGGAGATTGCGACAGGGTGAAGATGTTGCTGTCACACAACGATACAGTAACTCTTGCGCGTTATTATCTTGGCGGATGTTACGAGATTGACGAAACATCATCGTCGGTGAAGGAAAAACTGTATCTGTGTGGCGGTTATTATGATGCTGTGGCGGCCTATGTTAAAGAAGACACCAAGGCAGGTGTATACAATATCCTCCGTGACTATTTGGGTAGCATAACACAAATAGTGGCTCCTGACGGAAACCTTGTGCAGAATATAAGATATGATGCCTGGGGGCGCATGTGCAACTTGTCCGGCACCCCGTATTTTCCCGGAAACGAGCCGGAGTTGTTTCTCGGTCGTGGATATACTGGGCATGAACATCTTCCGCAGTTCGGGCTTGTCAATATGAATGCCAGGTTGTACGATCCTGTGTTGGGGCGTTTCCTTTCTCCTGATCCATATGTCCAGATGCCGGACATGTCGCAGAACTTTAACCGCTATTCATATGCCATGAACAATCCGCTGTGTTATGTGGATGAAAATGGAGAGATATGGTGGGTTGTTGCAGGCGCTGTAATCGGTGGCGTTGCCAATGTTGCTTATAAGGCAATGAACGGACAGATAAACAGTTGGACTGATGGTTTTGTTGCTTTCGGTATCGGTGCTGTGGCCGGTGCTGTCGGTGGGGCTTTCTCTTTGTATGCGTTTGCGGCAGCGGGTGGCGCAGCCGCAGGAGTTGGCGGATTTTGGGCCGGAATGACAAGTGGGGCCGTGGGAAGTGCTGTTTCTTTGCCTATCGAAAACGTAGGCAATCACATGTATTTCGGTGACCCGTTAATGTCATTGGGTGAATATAGCTTGGGTATTTTGGGTGGCGCTTTAGTCGGCGGTACATTGAACGGACTTAATGCTGCATATCATAATAGGAATTTTTGGAATGGAAGCAGACCGTCATTGCCGAGTGAGGCACCTATACTTCACGGAGAAAGGACTATTTCTTTCGAGAGTAGTGTAGAGGTGCCCAAAGAAACAGGGGATTATAAAGTCTATCATGGATATGATGAGAATAAGAATGTAAGATACGTAGGGATAACAAAACGTGAGCCTGAAATTAGATTTAAGGAACATTTGAGATCCGGAACAGAAAGATCAGCATTGGATTATAGAGTAAAAGAGAAGGGACACACTCATATTGGTGCCCGTATAAGGGAGCAAGAGTTTATAAACCGATACGGTGGTATAGGTAGTGAAAGCCAATTATTAAATATGCGTAATGAAATTTCTCCTAAATATTGGCAAAAATATGGAATTGTTCCATTTAAGGTAGATCCTTCATCGCAAATAAAAGGATTTATGATAAAGAAATGACAATATTAATGCAATTATAAGTTTTATTTTTATGGCCAAACGAATAGTAACAAAAATTGGTAATGTTTTTTGTGCGGAGATAGACGGGAAGTACAAGTGCTTCTTTCAGTATATCATGAACGATATGACGCAACTCAACAGTTCTGTCATCCGTGTATTCAAGCGTCGGTATCCTATGGATTATAAGCCTGACATAGAAGAGATCGTTAACGATGATGTATGGTTTTACACCCATACAATTCTTCGTGCGGGTATAGAATTTGGTGCATGGTATAAGGTTGGCAAGTCAATGACTTTGGGTGAAGATGGATGTCGGAAAGCGTTGTTTGGCGATGCTGATGATGTAAGAATAGGGGCTGATGGAAAAATAGAGATTGTTGACCCTGTTGAGAACTGGCGTATTTGGCACATTGGAGAACCGCAGATTCTTATAGGTAGATTGCCGGAGGAATATGTTGATATAGTTGAATCAGGTGGAGTTATTCCTTATTCATGGATTATAAAGCGTATGAAATATGGTTTTTATATAGCAAAGATGGATGTAGATTTAATACGCCCCCGCATCCCCTTGCCATACGCAGATATCTATGTGAAGAAAGGGTATGACGATTACAGTACTCTGACTTATTTTTATTTTCATGGCAACAATCTTGTGCGTATGGCAGAGATTGTGGACGGCAAGACCATTCGCATGACGGCAGACGATATAGCCGTGAGCAATCACAAGATGCGTGGCGTGGGATTTTCTGATATAAAATGGTATTTCAAAGACTTTATCAGTGAAGAAGAGTTTGAGCGTGTATGGAAGGGGGAGGATGTAGAGAAATGAAGCAGAAGATTTTTGATTGGTTGGATAGAATCGACCATAATGAGAATATTCCGTCGACAGTGACGGCGTTTAATATCGGCATCTTTGAGCAGGATGGAGGCTATTGTCTCTATCTAACAGGTTCGGATGTTTACGACGCGGACGATGATGACTGGGCGTGTGATGTTGACTTTGAGCCGGCTGAAAAGTATCTGCCTCTTGCCGGTCCGGATATAAAGTCGATGGAGTGGGAGGAATTTCAGAACATGATTGTAGAGATAGTTTCCGATTATCTTGACACGGTGGTGAAGAAAGGTGCGTCAATATTTGCCGACAGAGTGGTTACGGTAGGATTCGACGATGGTGAACTTGTGCGGATAAAGTAGAGAATCTGATGATTTAATAAATATGTGTGAAGACAATTCCATTATAGTATATGTAGAAGATCCTATTAGCTAATCATATTATGGCCAAACGAATAGTAACCAAAATCGGTAATGTCTTCTGTGCAGAGATAGACGGAAGATACAAATGTTTCTTTCAGTATATCATGAATGATATTACGCAACTCAACAGTTCTGTCATTCGTGTCTTCAAGCGTCGTTATCCCATGGATTACAAGCCTCGTATAGAAGAAATAGTAAGTGATGAGGTTTGGTTTTATGCTCATACGATTCTTCGTTTCGGCATAGTGTATGAAGCATGGTATAAAGTTGGTAATTCGAAGAACTTGGGTGAAGAAGAATGTAGAAAAGTGTTGTTCGGTTCGACACATAACATAAAAACGGGTACTGATATCAGAATAATAGAGTATGTAGACCCTCTTGAGAACTGGCGTATTTGGCATATAGGAGAAGATCAGGTATTTATAGGTAAATTACCGGAAAAGTATTTTGATAAAATAGAGGATGGTGGAGTTATTCCATATTGTAGTATTGTGGAGCGTATGAAATATGGTTTTTATACATTTAATTCGACTATAAATAGGATGAGAAACCGTGTCCCCTTGCCATGTGCAGATATCTATGTGAAGAAAGGGTACGACGATTACAGTACGTTGACCTATTTTTATTTTCATGGCAATGATGTGGTCAGGCTTGTTGAGATTGTTGACGGCAAGGCCATACGCATGACATCTGACGAACTTGCAGCGAATAATCATAAAATGCATGGTGTGAAATTCTCTGATATAAGATGGTGTCATAACGACTTTATCAGTGAAGAGGAGTTTGAACGATTATGGAAAGGAGAGGATGAATAATTATGGCCAAACGAATAGTAACCATAGTGGAAACTGTTAAAATGTCAGTACAATCAAATGCTAATGTTCGTATATTCTTAAATAAAATAAAAGAATAGTTTTTCCGTTCTTCTTAAAAGAAATAGACAATGGAAAATTGTGAAGTCAAACTGTTTATTGCGGTTTTAGAGAAGTTGCCACCGTCATGTCGTTTATATGTCGGGGGTGGTATTGACTCTGCATGGAAAGACGGTTTCTTGCAAGAATTGAGAAGGTATGAGTCAAGTATGGATGCAACTTTTGACAGGGAATATAATTATTGTATATTGTTATCTTCAGAATGTGTCTCATATTTAATCCGAGAACTTAGTATCAATGAAGAATTCATATATTATTTCTGTCATTATGCTATAGTTCATAATGATTGTATGCTTCTAAAAGTTTATGACACATTAATTTTCTCTATCCATAAGAGACTTGGTATTTCTGATGATTTAATAAATATGTGTGAGGACAATTCCATTATAGTATATGTAGAAGATCCTATTAGCTAATCATATTATGGCCAAACGAATAGTAACCAAAATCGGTAATGTCTTCTGTGCAGAGATAGACGGAAGATACAAATGTTTCTTTCAGTATATCATGAATGATATTACGCAACTCAACAGTTCTGTCATCCGTGTTTTCAAGCGTCGTTATCCCATGGATTATAAGCCTGATATAGAAGAGATTGTAAGCGATGATGTCTTGTTTTATGCACATACTATTCTTCGTGTGGGTATAGAATTTGGCGCGTGGTATAAGGTTGGCAAATCAATGAATTTAGGTGAGGAAAAGTGTAGGAAAGTATTGTTTGGTTATACTCATGATACAATATTTGATGAGGCAGGACATCCTCATCAAATAATTCATTGGATGGTTTGGCATTTAGGAGAAGATTTTGTACGTATAAAAAAACTACCAGAAAAATATTATAATGATTTTGAAGATGGTTCTATTTTTACTTTTATGGACATTATCGAACGTATTAAGTATGGTTTTTTCACGTCTTATTCAGATGTTTACAAATATAACATACGCCGTCGCATACCATTTCAGCATGCAGATATCTATGTAAAGAAAGGGTATGACAATTACAGCATACCCACCTATTTCTACTTTCATGGCAACAATCTTGTGCGTCTTGTTGAGATTGTAGACGGCAAGGCCATCTGTATGACGGCAGAAGATATAGCTGTGAGCAATCATAAGATGCGTGGCGTGGGATTCTCTGATATATGGTGGTCACATGATGATTTTATCAGTGAGGAGGAGTTTGAACGTGTATGGAACGGAGAAAAAGAGAACAATATAAAACCCTATAAAAAAACGAAAAGTAATGAAGCAGAAAATTTTTAATTGGCTGAACGGTATTGACCGTAACGAGAATGTGCCGTCGTCGGTGACGGCGTTTAATATCGGCATTTTTGAACAGGAAGAGGGATATTGCATCTATCTTACCGGTTCGGATGTTTACGACGCTGACAATGATGATTGGGCGTGTGATGTTGATTTCGAGCCATCCGATAAGTATCTGCCTCTTGCCGGTCCGGATATAAAGTCAATGGAATGGGAGGAATTTCAGAACATGATTGTAGATATAGTTTCCGATTATCTTGACACGGTGGTGAAGAAAGGTGCGTCCATATTTGCCGACAGAGTGGTTACGGTAGGATTCGACGATGGTGAACTTGTGCGGATAAAACCGGGTGTTGGCCGGACCGATGAAAAAAGTCGCAAAACCTCCTTTGGCTCATTGTTTTCAAAGATAAAGAGCTTGATTGGCAGTGGGCGTAAACTGTGATAATCCGAGATATGGAGCCTGCCTTTTCAAAATGTGAGAGCGTTAAATAAGATGAAAATCCGGAATGTATTCATTGTTTTTCATTGCAGTTACATTATTTTTGTTCCTTTGTTGGTTTCTATAAGACATAAAGGAGGTTTTTATAAGACATAACCAAAGGTTTCTATAAGACACAAACCAAGGCTTATGGAACATGACAGGTTTATAAGACATAAAAGACAACGATGAAGATAGGAAACATAGAGTTCGGGCCGCGCCCGTTGTTTCTCGCGCCGATGGAAGACGTGACCGATATAGGGTTCCGCATGCTCTGCAAACGTTTCGGTGCGGCAATGGTGTATACCGAGTTTGTCAGTGCCGAGGCACTGGTGCGCTCGGTCAAGTCGACGATGAACAAGCTCACCATCTGCGACGAGGAGCGCCCCGTGGGCATACAGATATACGGCCGCGATGTCGACGCCATGGTCGAGGCGGCACGTATGGTCGAGGCAGCCGGCCCCGACCTGATAGACCTCAACTTCGGCTGTCCCGTGAAGAAGGTGGCGGGTAAGGGAGCCGGTGCCGGCATGTTGCAGAACATACCGAAGATGCTTGAGATTACACGCAAGGTTGTCGATGCCGTAAAGTTGCCCGTGACGGTGAAGACCCGCCTCGGATGGGACAACAACAACCTCATTATAACCGAGTTGGCCGAACAGCTTCAGGACTGCGGCATACAGGCACTCACCATCCATGGCCGCACCCGTGCGCAGATGTACACCGGACAGGCCGACTGGACGCTGATAGGTGAGGTGAAGCGCAATCCGCGCATACACATCCCCATAATAGGCAACGGCGACATTACCTCGATAGAGGATGCCGACAATGCCTTCCGCCTGTATGGCGTGGATGCCGTGATGATAGGGCGTGCCACGTTCGGGCGACCGTGGATATTTGGTGAGGGGCAGCCCCCCCAAGAGTCCCCCTCAATCCCCCCAAGGGGGGATGAAGTGATGTCCCACGCCGCAGGTCTTCCCCCCTTGGGGGGATTGAGGGGGGCTCTCTCTGTCTCCGACAAGATTGACATCCTGCTCGAACAGCTGCGCATCAATGTGGAGCGTATCGACGAGTATCGCGGCATACTCCACACACGGCGCCATCTGGCCGCCACGCCCATATTCAAGGGCATACCCGATTTCAAGCCCACGCGCATCGCCATGCTCAGGGCCGAAACCGTGGAAGAACTCACGGCCATACTGGAAAGTGTGAGAGACCGGCTCATATCCGAAAAGGCGTGATAAAGCCAATATGTGTTTCGTAATCACCCGTTTACGGTGGAAATGGTTGCAAAACATTTTGTTATTTCAATAAAATTTGCGAGATTTGCAGTCTGTAAAGTCTGATGTGTCAGCTTTACAGACTGTGATACCTGTTTTTCTTATGGCGGTAAGACGGGTATACAGAGTAGTTGACGGTGCAAATAAAAGAATCAAATAACAACAGTTATAGAATATGGCAGAAAAATTGGAAGTGAAGGAGCTTGACCAGGTTGTGGTCCGCTTCTCCGGCGATTCCGGCGACGGCATGCAGCTGGCCGGTAACATCTTTTCTACGGTGTCGGCCACCGTGGGCAATGGCATATCCACGTTCCCTGACTATCCGGCGGACATCCGCGCCCCGCAGGGTTCGCTCACCGGCGTGTCAGGATTTCAGGTACACATCGGTGCCGGCCGTGTCTACACGCCGGGCGACAAGTGTGACGTGCTGGTGGCAATGAACGCCGCTGCGCTCAAGACGCAGTACCGCTTTGCCAAGCCGCAGGCCACCATCATCATCGACACCGACAGCTTCGGGCCGAAAGACCTCGAGAAGGCTGAGTTCAAGACCGCCGACTATCTCGGTGAGATGGGCATCGACGCCGACCGCGTGGTGGCCTGTCCGCTTACGACGATGGTAAAGGACTGTCTGGCCGGTTCGGGCATGGACAACAAGTCGGTGCTGAAATGCCGCAACATGTTCGCCCTCGGACTTGTCTGCTGGCTGTTCAACCGCGACCTCAACCTTGTTGGCAACTATCTGCGCGACAAGTTCGCCAAGAAGCCGCAGGTGGCCGAGAACAACATCAAGGTGGTGCAGGCCGGATACGACTACGGCCACAACGTCCACGCCAGTGTGCCCGCCACCTACCGCATTGAGTCGAAGACGAAGGTGCCTGGCCGGTATATGGACATCACCGGCAACAAGGCCACAGCCTACGGACTCATCGCCGCTGCCGAAAAGG
>ENA-OYXX01000236-OYXX01000236.1-human-gut-metagenome-genome-assembly--contig:-NODE-236-length-26864-cov-8.425454_pt1 | contig 26864 bp, 12 predicted proteins | sample MGYA00243976_ERZ653434 | MGnify/ENA primary metagenome ERZ653434 (study PRJEB26926, sample SAMN06165112) | human gut metagenome | biome: ENVO:00009003; feature: ENVO:2100002; material: ENVO:00002003...
CTTCGAGAATGGCGGCGGCCCTTTCGTAGCCCATATCCCTCGCCTCGCCGAGGTATCTGCGCGCCGTGTCGTAGTCTTTCTCGCGCACGGCGAGCACACCGTATGCACACACCGTTTCAGCCGACCGGCCCGCCCTGGCGAGATACTTGCGCGCCGCCGCATGGTCATCGCGGCGTATGGCGGCATTGCCGGCGTTGAGGTTGGCGATGGTGTCGTTGGGGTACATGCGCACAGCCGTCTCGTAGACATCGCTGAACTCCTTCGAACCCTCGTCATACGTGTTGGCGGCAAGATAGAACTCGTCGAGGCTCAGGTTCTGAGGTTTCTCAGCCATCACGCGCTTTATCTCGTCAACATTGCTGTAGCTGCGTATGGTGTAGTCGATGCGGTACTTGGTGCGGCGCAGGTAGGGGTAGCAGTTGTCCAGCAGGAAGCGGTACTCCCTGGGGTAGAGCCGCCTGAGGCGGTCTTCCTTCGGGTCGGGCTTCATGCCGCTGTCTATCAGGGCCATGATTTCATCGCGGTGGTCCAGGTTCGACTTGGCCACATAGTCGCGCAGCCCCTCCCAGTTCTCCGGCTCGTAGTCGGTCTCTATCACCCCGTCGTCGAAAGCGTACAGTTGCTTTATGTGCGTCTTGAGCGCCTGCGTGCGTCCACGGGCAAGATAGGTGTTGTGGGCGTAGGGGCTTTCCGGCGAGGCGAAACCCTTCAGCCACACCCTGTTGATGGTTATGTCGTTGTCTTCGTGCAGCGGGCGGATGGTGTTCTCTATCTTGGCCAGCTCGCGGTCGTTGTCGTGGTAGTCGCGGCGGAAGACAATCCGGTCAACCACGAAGTCGATGAAAGCCTCGCCCGAAAGCGAGCGCGTCTTCACGCTGTCCACCCTGGCCCTCGTGAACGGAGGCTCGGGGAAGAACGCCTCGCGGTGGCGCCCCAGCAGTCCGTCCTGCTCGGCCACGATGCTGTTGCAGCAGCCCCAGTCGCTGCGGTGCAGCGACAGCGTCGAGTTGTCCATCCAGTCGCGGTAGGGGACGATGCAGCGGTACGACATCGTGTCCGGACGGCCTGACGCCCGGTATACGGTCTCGTCCTTTCCGGAGAGCATGCTCTCGCCGTTGCGCACATAATAATAATAGCGGCGGCGCCCGTACACGCCTATGGAGGACAGCTCCACCGAGTCGGCACCGTTGACGATGCGCGGCGTGAGCAGCACGGCCCTGTTGGCATCGACATCGAGTGCCGACATGTCGATGTTCATGTTCACGACCATCAGACTGCCGCTGCGTTCCGTATTCAGCTTGTCTACGGACACATCGCTCACAATGGTCGTCTTCTGTGCCGTCGCCGTCAGGCAGAGTCCTGCGGCAGCAGCTATGCCAAGAATTGTTCTCTTCATCTCTTTCTGCATGTTTTCTCAGAATAGGTAAACTAAATTCACTGCGGCTTTCGTCGGACCAACATAGTGGTGCGTGTTGCCTGTCTCGATTTTCCGGCCGCATCCGGCGCAGCGGAAGCGGTCGTAGTGCGTATACGAATAGCCTATGCCTATCTCCGCCTCCAGGTTCCACCGCTTGTCGAGCACCCACGCATAACCGTATGTAAGGCCGGCACCAACAAACCAACCCTGATAGCGTGTGTCGGACAATCGCGAGAAGTGGGTTCCCAACAAATTGATGCCGTTGTCAATACCGCCTACATTGAACTGTCCGCCGTGGGTGTGAACACCGACGAAATGTCCGCCGAAGCGGTCGCAGAACCAATAGCGCAACTCCGGCTGCACGGCCCAGTGCTTCCAGGAGCGGTTGTGAGACAACTCCCATCCGTTGAATTGCCCCGTGGCTCCGACGGTCCATTTGGGCGCCAGGCCGATGTCCGTTCCGATGTTCACATTGAGCAGGGCGTCGGAAAGAAGGTTGCTCTTTATGGCGGCAGTCTGGGCACCGGCCACAGAAACGAATCCTGTGACGGCGACAAGCAGAAGCGGGATGAGATGTCTCTTTTTCATTTTCGGTTCCTTATTTGTTATATGTGGCAGCGTATGCCACAAACACTTATATTTATTTTACCAACATTATATTTATACTGTTGAAACTGTACTGTTGACTTAGTCAATCTTTACCATTTATGTCTCGGTCTTCTCATAAAGCAATCATACAGGTACCTTGCTTCTTGTCCGCAAAACACGCGGTTGACATGCCTGACAGAAGGCACCATATCTTACTTAGAGAAGGATTCTGACGCGCAAATGCCTGTGGCAAAATGAGATAATAAATGTGTTTGTTGTGGCATCATGCAAGTTTTGAAAACAAATCGGAAAACAATTTAACGGGTTTGATACAAAAAATCTCTCAAAATGCTTGCACGTAACAAAACTTTTAGTAATTTTGCATCAAATATCCTTCTCTAAGTAAGAGAAGGATATTTTTGTTGTACCGCATCAGGCTTGTAATACGACAAAACAACGTAATAATTAGCCCGACATTTCAAAAGCATTGTGTTACACATAGGCCAAGTAACAGTGTTACATAGGCCAAGTAACGGTGTTACACGGGTCATGTAACACTGTTACGCGGCTCGTGTAATACCGTTACGTGAGCCGTGTAACAGAAGGAACAAAGTAACACTTTATATAATGGAGTTTTAGTTTGTATGAAATTCACAACTCCATTGCTATATCAGTTCGAATAAATCAATCGGCAAGTCAACGAATTACGCTGTTAATAGTTGATTTGTCGATTCTTTTTCATAACTTTGCAAACATAAAGACAAACCTAATGAAAGAAAAAGAAGATAATGATATGCTCGAATCACCCGATAATGGCAATAATACAGCACTGTTGTCAATAGAAAATCTGATTCATGTTATCCGCGGTCAACAAGTAATGATTGACAGCGATTTGGCTCGGCTGTATGGCGTTGAGACCAAACGGTTGAAAGAACAGGTAAAACGCAATTTAAATCGTTTCCCTGTCGATTTCATGTTTGAACTGACAAAAGAAGAGCTTGAGAGTTTGAGGTCGCAAATTGCGACCTCAAACCAAGACAGACAAAGAGGAGGTAACCGTTACACACCTTTCGCCTTCACCGAAAATGGTGTCGCAATGCTAAGCAGCGTATTGAAATCCGATACTGCAATCGAAGTCAACATCCGCATCATGAGAGCTTTCACGTCAATGCGCAGCTTCATGATAAGCAATGCTCATATTTTCCGGCGGCTTGAAGCCGTTGAACACCACCAGCTGCTTATGCAGAAACATCTGTCGGATACGGACATGAAGATTGAGGAGGTGCTGACACGTCTTGAAGATAAAGAGTCTGAACCTATTGAGGGATTATTCTTTGAAGGACAGATATTTGATGCCTATTCCCTCATTTCCGATTTGGTCAGAAAGGCAGACGAAAGAATAATTCTTATTGACAACTATGTGGATGACCGTGTTCTGAGAGTCCTTACAAAGCGTAAGGAAGGAGTAACGGCCATAATCTATACAGACCCACGACATTCGCAGATAACCAATGACTTGCAACGGCATAACGCACAATATCCGCAGATAGAGGCCAGAAACTGTTCAAACGTACATGACAGATTTCTTATCATTGACGATACTGTTTATTTCATCGGCGGCTCGATAAAGGATCTTGGAAAGAAAATAGTGGCTTTCAGCCGGATGCAGCAAAACCCCGACAGTATTCTGACAAGACTTAGATAAACCGGTCTGAATAGTATTATCATTGAAAACAAAACAGCAAACACGGAGATACCGGGAGTCTATGCTCTGTATCTCCGTGTTTGTGCTTTATGGCGCAAAAGGCTACATTACTGTTGCGCCCCACGTTCATTTTAGTTTCGGCTTCAGCTCGTCTGGCGAGTCGTTTGTGAACATGTTCACGGCGGGAGCCTGTTTCTCGAAGAGATTGGTTATCGTGCTGCCGTCGAGCGTGAGTGACGGGTGGAAGCTGTCGCCGGTCATGTATTCGATAATGGCGCGGCGCATCTGACGCGCTACAGGTCGGCTGTCGAGGTTGTTGCTGATGTCCATCGTCGTCATCAGAAGGCGGCCGCCAAACACGTTGGCCTCGATGAGCATGCCGAGCTTTCGGCTCACGTGCCACGTGTCTATCGGCTGTATAGGCGGCTGATAGGCGGCGGGGAACTCGCGCAGATTCATCACCTGAGCCTTGTTCACCAGTTCCCACCAGTTGAGGTTTGTCCAGTCATCAGAAGGGAAACTGCGGAACAGCGCATGCCCGGTGTCAATCACGGCTCCCGTGGTGTGCGGAGGGCGCATCTTAAACCAGCTCGTGTTCCAGAATACGGGCAGATAAGTCTGCTTTACGTCGCTACCCATGCGCACCTTTCCGGCTGCCGTGATGAGCACACGGCCACCTGCCTTGAGCACATTGATGGCCTTGGTGTCGAGAGTGTCAGTAATGTGCAATCCGTCGGCAGAAGGCATTTCCGTAGAGGCGGGATACACCCAAAAGTCCCAACTGTTCTCACCCTGCGGACCGTTGACACTCTTTACCTCCACCGTAAGTGTCAGCTTTGTTGGTCCGTCCAGTTTGTCGAACGTCATAAAGACCGTGCCCAGTTCGTTGTTCTTGCCCACAGGGATATCGGCATCCGACAATGTCGCACCGGCGATGCGCCGTCCGTCTGCCGCTATGGCATATTCAGCCTTCACACCCGTCAGAGTTTCACGATAGGCGTTGTACAGTTCGACAGGTACACGGAGCGTGTCGGCCGTGGTGTAGACAAACTTGGGAAAGCGCGCCAACGGCACCACCGGCGAGCAGAAGCGGCGCCAGTCTTCGGCCGTGCAGTAGCCCTTCTCGCGCCAGAAGACGTTGAGCACACCCACGAGTGCCGTGCCCTGTCCGCTGTAGTCGTTCAGCCCGAGAAGCTGGAAGCCGGCATAGTCGCGCGTGCGCAGGTTGCGCTCAATCTCATACTTATATGCAAGAGTCTGCAGGCGGCCGCTGGCCATAAGGAATTTCCCGGCCTGCGGGGCCATGCCGCCATCGCGGAGCAGGTCGCGGAATATCTCGAAGTTGCCCGCACGGTAGGCTCCGGTGTACTGGTCTGTCTCGCGGAAGTCGGGAAACGCGCACCACTGTCCCTGCTCGTGGGCAAGAATGGGCGTGTTGTTCACATCGTTATCATCTTTCGGCTTAAAGTTGCGCGGGCGCAATATCTGGTCGTAATAGTCATCGGACGACTGCGGCGCGCGGCGGTCCCAGTCAAGTCCGCGGGCACCACCCTTCACGTGATATTCGCTGCCGCTGTCCCAGGCCCATCCGCCGCCTACCGAAGCTCCGCAATATACGCGCCTACGGTCGCCCGTCTGCTGCCATTGCTTGACGAAATTGTTTGTCCAGCGCACCCAGTCGCCCGCAGGTTCGTTGCCGGCTGCCAGCATACAGAACGACGGATGGTTGCCGTACTGGCGTACCATGCGTTCGGTCTCCTCCATCAGATAGCGGTCGATGCTCATGCCACGCGACAGACGCACGCCATGGTTGGGCCACGACGGGCCTTCGGGTTGCAGGTAGAAGCCAACCTTGTCGGCTGCGGTAAAGGCGGCCTCGGGCGGACAGTAAGAGTGGAATCGCATCATGTTCAGCCCGTACTCCTTGCACTTGCGGAATATCTTCAGCCACGAGTCCTCGTCAGTGGGCGGATAACCTGTCAGCGGGAAGCAGCAGTTGCCCACCGTTCCGCGCAGCCATATCGGCCGGCCGTTCATATAGAACTGGCGTACTTTTATAGTTATCTCGCGCATGCCGAACACGGTGCTCACGGTGTCACCGTTCATCACCGTTTGGAGTGTGTAGAGATTGGGGGTGAACTCGTCCCAAAGTTTCACGTCATTGCCCATCGGTATCGTCACCTCGGTAGTGTCGCCGGCCAACTTCTCGCGCATGACATGGCGGCCGTCGATGAGAAAGTCGACAGCCGTCCGCTTGCCCTTACCCGCCATTGCAAGCCTGACGCGGATGTTCTTGGCCTTAATATCTGGAAACACCTGCACGTTGTCTATGTGGCGCAGCGGCCTTGCCATCAGCAGAATGTCGCCCACGATGCCGTTCCAGCAGCCTTGTGTCTGGTCGGTGACACTGTGCGAATCCTGTCCCACACACACATTCTCGATGCCGTTGTATATGCGGATGGCAATTTCGTTGTCGCGTCCGAAATCGACAAACCGAGTCAGGTCAAACTCATGGGGCACACTCAGCGACGAGTCGCGGCCCACAGCATGACCGTTGACAAACACCGTGGTCTCGATGTGCGGCCGCTCCAGATGAAGGATGACACTGCGTCCGCGCCAACCGCGGGGGACGCTGACCGTGCGCTTATACCACGCCGTGCCCACATAATGCTTCTTCGGGGTGAGGAAAAACGGGAATTTCATCTGCCCCTCCATTCGGTATTTCTCCATCGCGGGGTTGAAATAGTATGACGAATCGTAGAGGCTGCCCACCCACTGCGTGCGCACCGACACGTCGTTGCCCTTGCCGTTGGTCAGCATCGAACCCGGCAGCGTTATCTTTTCACTATAATCGGGCATCGTGCCGGTGGAGAAATCCCACTCTCCGGAAAGACTGATGGTCTGACCGTGAGCGGCCAGACCAAGAGTCATGGATATCAGTAATGAAAATATCTTCTTCATAATCACCAAACGTTTTCAACTTTTATACCTTTCACCTCCTCGCCCACGGTGTCCACTTCCGCTTCACGCGGGAAATAGACGGGCATATTCTTCTGCAGCGGCAGGATGCGCAGTTCGAGTTTCTTACAGTCTTTCGGCAGACGCCACAGACCGTACAGGAACGGCCGTCCGTTGTAGAAATTGTCGCCGATAAGGTGTCCGTCGGCATAGAGACGGGCCACATCGCCGCGGTAGTCAATGGTGAGCATGCGACCGTCGCGCTCCTCCGGCACACCGATGGTGTAGACGGCTGCTGCGCTGAAGTCCTCATCCGTAGGTTCTTCGGCCACTTTCTGCACACCGATGGTTATCTTGCGGGCCGGACCGGCCTCCTTCACCTTAGTATATATAACGCTCCGAGCATTAGCCTTGTCTTCGTTTTGCCCGTTGATGGCAGTGTTCGTTTCGTCGAGGAAAAGGTGCTCTGCCGTCTTCGAGTCAAGCAGGTAGATATTACCGTATACGGGCTTCTGCAGTCCGCGCGCCTTGACGTTCTTCAATACTTTTTTGCCAACACATATCTCCGTGGGCACACCCGGTATCTGCTCCATGTATATCTTGCCGTCGCGGCGGGCCACAAGCTGCGCCGTGGCATAGCGTATGCCGTCGATATTGACGGGGAAGATGCAAGCCGTACCGGCCGGAATGGTCATCGGACGCTGCGGAAACTTGACGCCACAGACGTCGAACTGCACCCCACGTTTGGCCGAAAGATTCTGTAGACGCTCATAGTTGTTGACAAAGACGAAACCGCTGTCGCCCAGAGAGCGGTAAGCCCAGCGCAGCTGCGCATCGTCGCCTTTCTTGATGTCCTGCGGCGAAGGGAACGTGGCATCCATCGGAGCCAGTGTCTCGGCGTAGTCGTGCATGAAGAGATGGAGCTTGCGCAGCGTGAAATAGTGTGGGTAGCGCTGCCCGAACTCACCCAAAGGAGCCTGAAAGTCGTATGTCTTCACGGGCAGGTCGTTGTGGTTTGTGCCCGGCGTGCGCTGGTTTTCGTTAAGATAACCGATACCATCGGGATTAGTCCCGCCGTGATACATATAATAACCCAAAAGGTTGCTGCCGCTGCCGAGCTTCACCACGGCCAGCGAATAGGCATCTTCGGGATAGATGTACGGCCGGCGGTGATACGATGTCATCATGCCGCCGCCCAGTTCGCAGGTGAAATAAGGATACTGCTCGTCGCCCTTGGTCAGCCTCTCCTTCTGCTCGCCGAGCTGTTCGGTGGCAATGGCCGTAGAGCTGCGGAACGCCTTGAAGTTGAACGCCTTGTAGTAGTTGCCGGACGTCTCCTTCGTAGATCGGTCCCAAAATCCGTCGGCATAGTCGCCGTAGAGAGGCAGCATCTCGCCGAAAGGCACGGGGCGGTTGAGTTCCGGCCATCCCGTACGTGTGTAGAACGGCAGGTCATAGCCTATGCCGAGGGCCAACTTCTTCAACGCCATCAGATAGTTGCCGTTGCGTTGCTCGTTGTCAAACTGGACGGCAATCACCGGACCGCCGTCCTTCCACTGCATACCCTGCACCTGGGCGAATATCTGCCGGTAGAGCTTGGCCGTCAGGTCCATGAACGTGGCGTTGGTATCGCGCGTCCGGCAGCCTTTCTCAAACACCCAGTCGGGTATTCCGCCACAGCGTGCCTCGCCGTGACAGAACGGTCCGATACGCAGCACGACGGGCAGATTTTCCTTCCGGCAGACTTCCAGAAAGCGGCGCAGGTCGCGCTGTCCGCTCCAGTCGAAGATGCCTTCGCGTTCCTCTACATGATTCCAGAAGACATAGTTGGCGATTATAGTCACGCCGCCGTCCTTCATCTTCTTCACTTCCGTCTCCCACTCGTCGGCCGGAATGCGCGAATAGTGTATCTCACCCATCACCGGCACCACCCGCCTGCCATTGACAATCAGGCTGCGCGAGTCCCATTTCACGTCGGGCACTTGTGCCTTTACCGCCGTCGTGCCGAGCAGGGCGGCACAAACTAAAGTCATCAGTCTTGTAAGTTTCATCATTCTTCTGTTTTTAAGCAGTTCTCTTGTTATTAGCTATTTACAGTTGCAAAGATAAACATAAAAACAGTATCGCGGGATAGATTATCGGATTAATAAGATGGATTTTCTTATTTTATACTATTCGCCCATTTCCTGTTTCAGCACAACCTTCCCGTTCTGTTTCACCAACAGGTATTCACGGCACGTGGCACCACCCCCTTTGCGATTCATTGTGAACTCATTGTAACCGACGATATACATGCAATCATCATTTTTGAAACTGTAGTAATCGAAAGCCCACTCCTTTACTTCCGGCACTTCGCGCATACGTCTGCCTCCCGTTATCACAATGTCAGGCTCATCGGCCATGGTCTTGGGGCGTTTCCACGAAGCGTATCTCAACTCCTTGCTGTCAAGCGAGTCCACACGCACGATATAGTTTTCTGTCGTGGCATAGCAGAGCAAACGGTTGTATTGCGCCAGACTATGGTGAAGATGCCTGTTGGAGCCGGCACCCGCTTTGACGAAACGACTGCCATTGAAATGCCATATATTATAACGATCGGTAAGATCATAACCAACGGTAAGCGGCACATAGAGATTCTTCGTGAGACTGTCATATTCGAGTATCCAATCGTAACCACCGCCATGCGCCGTCATATACCATGACTGCAGGCCATAATCGCAACGGAACTCCCGCTCTTTTATCCTGCTGCCGCCATCGGCCACATTGACCTCACGAATGGTGTCGCCTACAATCTTATATGCCGTCAGCCACTCCTCGCCTATGCCACCCTCTCCGCCGTAGCAATTAACGATGTAATAGGTAGAACCGTCAGATTTCTTTATAGCATGTATATGGTCTTGATACGACTCATACTCGAAAAGTATCTCATGCTTCTTGCCAGCCTTGTCCTTGAAGGTCCATCGCGACCAATATTCTGACGAATGGCCACCGTCTGGCATAGTCCCCGATTCCACGGTGACACGTCCGTCTTCCGACACACAGACATGACCGCCCGTGTATCTCTTTGGCTTGCTTTCAGAGTGTGTGTCACAAATGAAATCACCGTCATCATCCCGACACTCATCCTCATCATCCACGTCATTTTCATTGTTCACATCTTGGGTGACGGTATCACCGGCATCATACGTTTCCGTTCCCGCCGTTTTCGTCCCGTTGGTACATGCCACACAAAGCAGTATGACCGCCGAGAAACACACGGCATAACATACAACACCCTTTGCCACACCGATAAAAGACTTCAGCGGCACGTTCTTCCCTTTGCCATTAAACTTCTTCATAACTTTTTCCTTACTTGTCAACTTCCACCGTGTCACATCCACAGTCCGGGTCTGTTGCGACAGCATCTTTATTCTCACTGTAAGACAGTATGAAAGCCTCCAGCCGTCTCACATCCTCATCTGTCAACTGCACATCTCCACCATCCCTGTAATACGCCAACAACCAGCGGGCGTCACGCACACGGAGCAAGGCGTATTTCTCGGCTTCCTTACAGCAGTAGGCAGCAATACGCTTACTTTCTTCATCATCTTTATACCGATACTCTTCCACCAGCATTGAATATAACAGCGGTGTTTCCTCGGCCATTCGGAGCAGGCTGTCCACATCCGGTTTTTCCTTTCCTTCTGTAAAATTGAACATCTTCACCATTTTTGCCATTGTACTTCCCTGCCCTGCGCTCTTGTCTATAAGCTCCATTCCGGCAATGGTATCCCCGCTGGCAATGGTGGCAGCACCGGCAAAGGCCATTGCATCCGCGCCATCCATTGCATTAAGTACTGCAAGAATGGAGTCTTTCCTCTCTCTCCGCACATCACGGCTTAAATTAATCAGCTCTAAAAATGTTTTACATTCGCTGTCTTCCAAACCGGCAACATATTCTTTCTCGTCCTTGATGCCTCCATGCTCAAACGCAAGAAATGACAGATACAACACTCCAAAAAAGTCTTTATTCATGCCGATACCCAGACGATAACGGTCTGCCAGTTGCAGATAAGCCTGACCGTCGCCCCATCTCGCCCTGTCCACGATAGCTGCCATCTCCGAGCTTTCTGTCTCTGATGCGCCACGAGCCTCTGTCTTAACCGGTTCCGTTTCCCTCACGTCTGCCTCACCATCAATCAATCCATGATTGGTACAGCCGGCAAACACCACTGTCATAATTGCAATAAAACATTTCCTCATAATCCGTTTGGTTTTATTCTAATGATTAAACTTTCGTTTTTTTGTATATGATAATAGAGTGACAAAAGTAACCATTATCTATCATTAATATTGTTTTATTGCCGGCAAACTTTTCTATTCGCATTTCATTTTGAAAGTTTTCTCCACTTTAACCCGCAACAATGCCATCTTTCATCAGGAGCAGAACTCATCAGCCACCGTTTCTTCGGCAACAATCCTAATACCGACACACTGAAAATATGGACAAGGGTTTAGGAGATTGAGCACACCACAATCATTTACCTCTGTGACAACGACAAGAAATTAAAAACTTTCGATAATGGAGGACTGACGAACGAAGCAAGAGCAGAGCTAAGATCACTTGAGCTATGCCTTGCAAGGAGGAAAAAGGCAAAGCCAACAGACCAAGCACGAGTTTGTCAACACCTGTTTCAATGCTGCCGAGCAAGTCAGCGAGATACAAGCCAATTTACTTGGATCTGCCATTGATTTGGAAACAGGCGGGACTGCTAAACCGCACGTAAACAATGGTGGTGGAAGCTCAACATCTGAATTGCCGTGGAGGAGTAAAGACAAGAATCTTAAGAAACGGACAGTTATAAAACGATATTAGTTGGCAGAACAAGCCGATTTTTTGAACTAAAATTGAACTGAAACACCTTTTTTACATCACTAAATTGCAGATTTTCGTTCATTTATGCGATAGTCTGCAATTATTTTTATATCTTTGTGGTCAAATATTGACAATTCTTTCCAAGAAAAGTCTCTTTAATAAGAGTGGTTTCTAATGATGGCATTGGAAGAAAAGAATTTTCAGTCTATCAAGACTGACGCTTCATTGTATAATGGGCTACCGACTGACACCGGCACAATGTGTTACAGTGCTGAAGTTACATCCAGCACGCCCCCATCTCGAAATGCAAGGATGGGGGGGGGCGGTAGAGAACGTGCTTACAGAAAACAAGCAATGGTTTGTCCTTCGTGTTTCTTATGGTAGAATTTTCAAGGCAAAGACGTTAGTTGTAGGCAAAGGTATAAAATTAATAAATGGTGCATAAATACAGCATAGCCAGATTTGCAAATTCTCGCCTTGATTCTGATTTCTTGAGAGTAAACATCTGCGAACTTTTGGTTAGCAAGAATGGGGAGATACAAAATTACAAATGATAAATCAAAACAACGATATGATAAACAACGATACACTCCAAAAACTATTATCCATATTTCTGTCCTTGAAAAAAGAATCTTTACCTGAAAAAGGTGAAGGATGGGTTAATATGGCTAATTTTGGTTCTGCCTTGCTCAAGGCTGGCATTAACTATAAAGCTTTGGGATATGAAAAGCTTAATGAATTCGTTATTAAGTCTGGTGCGTTCGTAGTACATTCAGATACATCTTGCAAAGTGCCTGTAAAATATATCAAGGAGAAAGAGAAACTAACAGATATTTATAGGAAACCCAAAGCTGAACGTGCGCAATCAATATACACAGCCCCTAATGAGGTTATAAAAGTAAAGCGAAGGTTGCGTCTTGACAATAATATGTTTATAGGACAGTTCGCACCTCAGAGGAATGAAGGTTGGTTTACGATAACAGATATTCGTAATACTGATTTTACAAAGATTGAAGATAAGGAACGTGGTATAAAGAATCTGTCTATCTCATTCAGAAGCAACAGGGAGTTCAACCGCTATGCATACTACAAGTTCACTTGGGTATTGCTTGAAACCGATCCTCTCAAGTTCGGTATTGACTTGCATGAGGAAATAACACCAATTTACCCCAAATACATTGTGAGCAGTCTTTACGAGGGCATTATGCGTTATCCTGCAGGTGCTGCAAAGAAGATTGCTCGTTCGCTTGATACTCTCAAAAAGCAACTTACACAAAGCGGTAAGGAAGTATTCATCTATGAGTTGCTGCAGAATGCTAACGACTATCCTCGTCGCACAAAAATTGATGGTAAGATTCAACCTGTGCCTGTTGATGTAGAGTTCCATATTACCGAGAACTACTTAACATTTGAGCATACAGGTGAATATTTCAATCCGAAGAATATTGCAGCTATTTGTGATATAAATGATGGCGAGAAGTCTGACAATACCGAAGCCATCGGCTACAAAGGTATTGGTTTTAAGACAGTTTTCCTTGACAACGACTATGTTCTCCTAAATACTGGTAATTACACATTCAGGTTCGACAAGTCTGCTACGGATGTAATCAATACACCATGGCAGATATTGCCAATCTGGACGGAACATAATGAGATCGATAATGAAATCAAGTCTGTATTCTGTCAGCATCCTAACGAAGAGTTCAGAGTAAAGTTCGCTCTCCAACCACGAGATAAGGAAATTCTTACCGACGAAGACAGAGATGATAACTACATCGATTTGTTTACCGATGTGTTTGAATCAGAGCGCGTCATATTGTTTATCCCGAACATCAAGAAGGTTAGCATCTTTATTGATGGTCAGGATGAACCGATTGTTCGTGAGAAAGACAATAAAGACTGGTGTGTATCAGATTCTCTTGTAGATGATATTCCTGAGGACATTACAGATAAGATAAACGATGTCTTGGAAAATTCAGACTCTCTTCGTTCGGATGGTTATGAGAAAATACCTGAGAAGTACATGAACTTCCGTAAGACTGCGGTAAAGTTTGCGTGCAAGAAAGCTGAAAGAAAGTTGATGCCAGTTGATGATGCCATGCTTTATTGCTATCTGCCAGCAAAGCGGGCTGATTGGGGCTTCAATTTCCTAATGAACACCGATATGGTGCCCAACGGACAACGTGATGATATTGAGGATATCGAACTCAATCACGTTATTGCTCGTATTGCAGGTAAACAGTTCTTTTATTGGATCAAGCAGCTTATTGAAAGCAAAAAATACGACCTTGACTCTATCTTTGCACTTATCCCAGACTTTGATGAGTGCAAGAAGAGACGCGTGTATAAGACGTTTATAGAAGAATTCCAGGAAGAATTTGAAAAGCTCATAAAAGAAGAGCCCTTTGTTCCATGCGTGGATAAGGATGGTGAACAAACATTTGAATGCATCGACAATATTATTAACGACATGACTGGCATGACAGCGAACGGAGTCATTTCAGACAAAGACTTCATAATTCTTATGGAGTTGGGTGACTACTCCTTGCCAATTGACGAGTTAAGACAATCGGAGGCATTCATGGATTTCTTGTACAAGCATTCTCCTTCGAGCCTTGGTGTAAAGGTTGATGCTGTTGTAAAGAAATGTGAGAAAACTGGTTTCCAGACATGGTTGAAAGTTCCCGAAAACAATACACGATTTATTAGACATTGGTTGAGTGAGGATGAACTAAACGAGTTTGCGAAGAAAAATATATTTATTGAATACGAAGGCGATTTGTTTACAGCAGGAAGTCTCTACTATGATTTTGACACGAATTGTAATGGAATAGGATTCTTGCGTAGATTTGTACCGCATCTTTGCGAGGCATCAAGATCAAATTTTGAGGAAGATGAAAATTGGAAATCATTTGCAGACAAGTATTTCCTGTCTTTCTCTGCTGCATCTATGATTACAGATTACATTCTATCCAATGAGGATGCTATGGTGTTGCTTAACGTACCAAGCAATTCTGTTGCATTCTATCGTTATCTTGCAGTAAAGGAAGTTGATTTAAAGGCTAACAAGACAAAGATTCCGTACATTACCGAGGATGGTGGTGCAAGTACCGACTATACCAATTATCACTACTTCTTCAACGAAGAAGCTCATGGCTTAATACGTGAGAAATGGTTGGGCGAGAATGTTATCAACGTACTATCGCATATCTATTTTGACAGCCTGGCTGATGACGAGAAAGATAATATAACTGCAATATTTGCTAACCTTGGATTCAACGAATTTACCAAGGACTCCTTTATCACGACTGTCATAGTTGGCGATGCCGATTTCCGAGCAAAAGTAAACGCTGCCATAGAAAACAATTATGCCGCCAACAAAGCATTTGTTGAATATGTGTACGGTTGTGAAGCGCAGTTGAAGGAAAACGTTTTCAAGGATTATGTCTTGCGTTGTGTTGACATCCACAAAAATGTGGTATATCTTTGCAACGATGACGTGCGATACTTCAATCAGGATGCGTATGCTCAGAACAGCACCTATGCTGACAATATCAATCATGCTTGGTTGCAGGATAGCATGATGTATGCTCTATCGAATGATTACTTTGAAGGTCGTGAGAAGGAAGAGGTAAAGAAACTGGAATCGTTCTTGCGTCAGCAGTTTGGCGTTAAGACCTTCACAGACAAGTCGTTCTTCACAGATGTTGTAATCAAGAACAAGGCGGTTATCTATGCCAGTCTTGTTGACGAGGCAACTATGCTCACATTCTTGGAATACCTGAAGCGTGACGCAGACAGACTCTTTGATGATACTATGAGTTTCAACGACATCAAGGATATGCCTTTACTTGCCTATGACGGAACCATAGTAAGAGTAAGGGAACTGAATATCCAGTATATCGAATACAACGAGGACGCAAAGATTCTATGCGAGAAAGCATGGTGTCCGAAGATGTATGTTGTGCTCTCACAGAAATATACCGATGATTTCTCTCAGGATATGCGTCAGCTGTTCAAGATTGTGAAGTTTGACATCAATACCACAACTGACATTCTTGCTCAGAACGCAAACTTGCGTCAATCGGTTAATGTTATAAACAATAACGTTGATTTCTGGCGATGGGTAAAGGTAAACCAGAAGCAAATTGCATCTGTTGATAAGTTTAAGACTATTCCGTTGCTTGACAATAACAACGCGCTTATCAATTGTGTATCGCTTTACATTTCTGACACCTATCAGCAAGAACAAATTGAGGCGCTGGTAACTAAGTATGTAAAGGAGGCGCAGTTTGTGTCTTCGTCTTACATCGAAACCGCCAATGAGAACGAGAAGTCAGAGTGGATGAAATTGTTCAGGAAACTCGGTCTTAAGTCCGATAACAAGGATATTCTTTTCTCAGACATCTTGCCTAAGCTTTCAACTATTGAAGCAGAGTCTTTGGATTCTGTTGTAGCGATGATGACCAAGCACCTTAAAGACCTGAAGGATAAATGGGCAGAAAGGAAATACCAAATTATGCAGTTGAGAGTTCGCACTCAATATTCTGGTTATAAGACTCTTGATCAGGTAATAATCGTCAATGTGGATGAGGATTCTGTATCTGAGCCATTCAAGTACATCACTCTTGCCAACGAGGTTCACCCCGATATTCTAAAGGCAAATAAGGACTTGCTTCATGCTATCTCTGAAGAGTACGGTAATCGCAATCTCATTACCACAAAGCAAATGTGGATTGACGCAAAGGTTAAGGATTATCTTGCAAAGTTTACTGCCGATGAGAATAGCGTTGCAGACATTCACATTCAGTTTGTACGTGAAGTAGCCAAGATACAGAGTGAGTACGACATAAATGACACACTTCGTAAGCAGATAAAGTATCTGGTCAAGTCGAATGAAACGACATACAAGTTTGCTCATGAGCTGACACTTGGGACAGAATATTCTCCAACGTGCGACTTTGAGGCAAATGGTGTGTCTGAATTGTCATATCTTTCAGACACTTACATTTTCGAAGGCAACAAGGATATCATCAAACAATATTTCAAGGCGGAGAACGTGCATCAGAATATGACGCGAGAGGACTTGAAGTATCTCGCAAACCGCACATTTGCTTGTTATTTCTGGTCGAAATGTTTCTCTCGTCGCTTGGTCGAATATGAATCCTGGGTAGAAGATGGATGTTTTAATAACCGCGTGTGCATACCAACAGAGAATTCTGTTCAAAAGCCGGAGTTGTTGTATACACCTCACATAGCTGGTTATGCTGTTCGTGCCAAGGTACCTCAATGGCAAGAGAAGGTTCCTTGCAAAGCTATTGTTGACTCTATTGACAATCGTGATGCTCGTGAATTATTTGAGAAGATCAACTTCTGTAAAGCTCTCTCTTTTGAAGATTGCCTTTATTACCTTGCTCGTGTTACGCATCCAAGAGAGGAAGAAACTAATTTCCGCAGTATAGTGATTAATTGGATGCTGTCTTCGCCTATTCAAGATGAGACTTTGGTTGACAACTATCGTAAAACGCCAACTGCAGAATGGCGTAATGGTAAGGGGCAGAAGAAGCATATTACGGAACTTTATGCTATCCATCCAGATGCGACACAGGAAAGGAATATCTTCCGTGGCGATGAGTTTGTTATTCAGACAAGTGCTTTCCCTTATGATACAGATTCGTTTGTCAAGGTCTGCAACATGCTGAAGATAAAATGTCTGACAAGTTCTGATTTTGTGGCAACACCTATAGGCAAACAAGATGAAACAGCTGATATGGTTGCCATACTCAGACCTCGTCTGCTTATCTTGTCGGCTATCGAGAACCCAGATCGATTCCAAGAACTCTACGAACGCTATAATACAAAGCTGTCTCAGTATCATTTTGTTGTATGTGAAAAGATAGACCTCGGTTATGACACTATACATAATGATGTGGAGCGTATCTATAACGATGACAACCACCTTTATTATGTAAGCTCATGGAAGCATAATCGTACCTTTACAAAGTTCTGTAGTAGATTGAAGCGACTGGTAGGTTTTGACGTGTATGATAATGTATGTGAAGACGTTCTTGATGATAGCGTTTCTGTAGAAGCGTGCATCGAAAAGTATTGCTCTTCACTTGCATACGATGAAAAGTTCCGCGCTTATCTCAGATTGTTGGATTTGACCATCAACGTTGAGCCAGAGGAAGAAGAACCTATCGAAACAGAAAACGATTACTATAGCAATGCAACGAATGAACCAACAGATTCTGCTACTGAAGCAACTACAGAGACATCAACAGAAAATCAGCATGTTGACGATACGAAAACTATTCGCGAGGATGACAAGCCTGGTGCACCAAATAAAGATGTAACGTCAAGACCTGTTAACGAACTTGAAGTTGGGGAAGAATCAGAGACATCACCAAAAGAACCTATTCAAACCGCATCGCAGCAGTCAACTTCTGACTCTCGTCCACAACAGCAGTCGCAACAAACTGAATCACTAGTTGGTCAAGCAACGTCATCTACAGCAGAGGAAGAGTCAGAAGATGACCTTGGTCAGTATGACACATATGAACAGGTTGATGAAGAGGATATTGAAGACTACGATGACACAGATGAAACAGACGATGTAGAAGCTGACGTTGATGAAGATGTTGACACAACGGATAATGCCAGCGCAACGTCTTCTAATACTCATATGTCTCACGCTTCATCAAACAAGCCTCATAAGGATTATGATCCTGACAGTAATGGGTACATGGGATCTGTTGATAAGGACAAGAATTATCAACCTGTTGGTGACAGACCTTACAAACCTCGTACACGTAAGCATCCGAAGATTTTCACCAAAAAGGAATTAGAACGCCTTCGCTCATATGGAACGCCTCTTGAACTGGAATCATTACCACCAACGAGAGAGGAAATAGACCTCTTAGCTCAATGTAACATCAAGCCAGAGCAGATTGCCGACACCAACTATCTTGCTCAGTTGCGTCTGTACCAGAACCTCAGAAATGAGATGCACGCAGAGCCTGAGGAAACAATGGAAGAGTTCGTACGTAATGCGAGTGATGTAACTGTACACAAACTTAAAGATGGCAGATACATTCATGCTTGTAGTGCTGCTCGTGGCGTGATGTATGTTTCTCCTTCTGTATGGAATAAGATGGTTGATGACAAGTGGAAGATTTGCGTTTATCTTGATGGACAAGGCAAGAACTTCCATTACATTAACAATGCCGAGGAATTCCTGAAACTCGTAGAAAAAGACGATGTTGTTATCAAGATTACCGGCAAGGAGAAGGTTGATGTAGTAAGGGCTCTTTATACAGGCATACTTGAAAATGCCAAAGGTACTGCATACACCTTGATTCGTGTGGCTGCTCGTACAAATATGGATGCCGTATTCGCTCACTATGTTGGTGCTATGGCAGAAGCGGAAGATGGTAACGATGATTACAACGATAAAGACTATTGATTATGATTGACAATATCAAACTTGCAAACTATAAGTCATTCTTTGCTGACCAAGTGAAAGAGGCTATCGACGAGCAACAAAAGATCAATCGCTCGCAGATGCGGAACTTATTTAAGACAGGTGAATTATCGCTTGCTTATGTTGATTCCATTCAGCATGAGACAGGCATGATTATCCTCAAATGCCCTCGTCGTATGGCTCCACGCTTGAAAGTTCTGAAGGGCGTGTGCATAATTAAGAAAGGTGCTAAGCAAGCATTAGGTGAACACGTTACGGAGTGGAGCTGCCGTTGGGATGAGTTCGTTGACAATAAGGATTTTCATTCTCCTGGTTCTGACATGACTCCAATGTACTATGTTCATACTGGTGATTCCAACTATGACTATGTTGCATGCTCTGGATTCAGTTTTAAGTTGTACGATATCTTGTCAAAAGCGTTGGTTGATGGCAAAAGTCTTTCACTTATCGTCCATAATCCATTTCCTCCTGTAGAGTATTTCCGCAACCTTGCCAGCTATATGGATGCATTCTCTTCAAACGATGAATTGAACCTTGAACCGACTATAGATTATGAGGAATGGACACCCGAGGAACTCGCATTTGATGAACAGAAGCCAACAGGCATTTCTGACACAATCATAGACACGCTCGCTAATGAACATTGTTGTATCGTACAAGGTCCTCCGGGAACTGGTAAGAGTTACACCATCGCTTCTGTGATTTCATCGTATCTTGATGCTGGCAAAACCGTCTGCGTCACCACCATGGCGAACAAGGGTCTTATCGAGTTGATAAAGCAGAAGCCTTTGCAGAAGTATGTGAAGGAAGGTCGTGTCAGCAAGACAAATCTCTCTATTGACGAACGCAAACAGGTGTCTGGTGTAAAAGCTGCCTCTGCCGACTTGCAGGTTCCTGGTGGCGAAATGCTCTGTGCGACAAACTATCAGTTGTCAAGTGTTTTTAGCGAAAAGAAGATGACTCTGTATGGTTTGCCACAATACGATTTGGTAGTCATAGAAGAAGCTTCTCAGGCTTTTCTCACGGCTATAGTTGCGTTTAAGCAGTTGGGGATTGATTGCCTAATTGTAGGTGATCCTATGCAGTTGCCACCTATCGTGAAACTTAACAATCCACAATATAATTCGTGGAATGTGGCAACACAAGTTGAAGGATTGAAGTCTATGGCGCTGGGGACATCGATAAAATCTTATCGTATAGTAACCACTTTCCGTCTCACGAGTCGATCTGCCTCCCTTACAAAATGCTTTTACGGAAATCGTTTTGTGTCTGTGAAGCAAGACTATTTAGATTTTACCAAAGCGAATAGTGTCTTATTTCCACAAGATGGCGGTGTACTTTACCATTGTACACTAGATGTCCGCAATGGAGTTTATTCAGATAAAGCAGATACTATTATACGAGATGTGATTGAAAAGCTGGAAAAATTTTATCCTGATCGTTCTTTAGCTATCATAACACCTTTTAGAGATTCTGTAAAGGAACTGCAGAAACGTTTCTGTACGTCTGACCTTGAACTGGATATAACTATCGAAACGATAGATAGAATCCAAGGTATGACTGTTGATTATGCTATTCTATACATTCCTGGAAGGAATCCGGGTTTCGCACTAGAAGATCGACGTTTTAATGTAGCAACAAGCCGTTCGCTTAGTACGACTCTCATTATTTCAGATATGCCTCTTAACGAATTTTACACTGTATCACCTACAGTATTACAGTTTATAGATAATTGTGATAAGTTTGATGGTAAAACAAATGTATGGAGAACTAATTTGCAAGAGTCAGAATCATCAGCCCCTATAGTCCAACCTATATCTGAAAAAAAAACAGTATCAACGGTCTCCTCCACAATAGGGTTGAGAGTTGTAGATAAAATTGACCTTTCTCAATTTGAACGGAAAAAGAAGGAATTAAGTATAACAAAGAAAAACTATTATATCATTGATACTAATGTTTTTGTGGACTATCCCGATATTATTTCTAAGATTGACAGAAAGTATCCTATCATCTTGTCTGCAAAGGTGACGGATGAGCTCGATAAGATGAAGATCAAATTAACTGAAGAACGAAGACAAAACGCGGAGAAGGCATTACGCAATCTTAATAATGAGTCACAGCATGAGATTTTATACGAGTTGGCAGATACTTCTTTATTGCCTGATGACTTTGACAAACGTTCACCTGACAATATGATATTATCAACCGCATTAAAGTACAAAGAACAGAATCCCATTATGTTGACATCGGACAATGGGTTACAATTAAAATCGAAAGTCTTAGGAATTTCGTCAATAAGTTTAAAACAGTTCTTAAAACGATAATTATGCTCGAACAAGAACTACAACAATATCTCCTTCGTGAATATCCACAGGAGAATGCACGATGTGAATGGAAAGAGTTTAAGAACTTGAAGAACTCTTTCTGCGGTGACGAGAAAGATGATGTGATTTCCTACGTGTCGGCTATCGCCAACATGGAGGGAGGGTATCTTGTAATAGGTGTGCATGATAAGACATTAGATATCATTGGAACTGACACCTACAATTATGATAGACAGAAAGCTGTTCTGAGATTGACGGAACGCTGTGTCAATCTATCTACAGAAGGACTTGATGTTGAAGAATTCATCACGAATGATACCAACAAGAAGGTTTGGGTGATTCACATTCCTAAACATCGTCCCAAATTACCGGTATATGCCCATAACAAGGCATGGCAACGCATTGAGGATTCCTTGGTAGAACTGACTAAAGAGAGGTTGAATGCCATATTGGAAGAGAATAGCCCTGTTTTTGATTGGTCTGCTGAGATTATTGAAAATGCCACTTTAGACGACCTCGACGGCAAGGCCTTGGCAAAAGCACGCGATGAGTATAAGGCAGTTCATCCCCGCTTAGCAGATGAAGTTGATGAATGGGATGATATGGAACTGCTTAACCGTGCTGGCGTGGCAACAAAAAGTAAACTGACACGTGCTACAATTTTGCTGTTAGGTAAAGAGACTGCGGTTCATCTGATTAGTCCAGCGGTTGCCACTATAACATGGGTACTGATTGATGATCATGACGAGAAGATTGATTACGAGCATTTCCATACGCCATTTATTCTGACTGTAAATGAGGCTTTGTCAAAGATTCGCAATCTGAATCAGCGAATCTTGCCTGGTGGAACTTTGTTTCCAGACATTGTCAAACAATACGATGACTACAGCATACGCGAAGTGCTTCATAATTGTATAGCTCACCAGGATTACACAATGCAGGAGCGTATTACTATGGTGGAAGACCCAAATTCCGTGACATTTGCAAATGGAGGATATTTTCTTCCTGGCACTGTCAGGAATGCTATTGAGCAGAATGGCCCACAGAAATTCTATCGAAACTATGCCCTGTGTCAGGGTATGGTAAATTTTAATATGATAGACACAATCGGACGAGGAATCCGCAAGGTGTTCACAGAACAACAAAAACGATTCTTTCCAATGCCCGATTACAAGATTGACCAAGCAAGAAAGGAAGTGACGGTAAAAATCTACGGCAAACTTATCAATGAGAAATATTATCGTTTGTTGAAAGCCAATCCCAATTTGTCTCTAAATGACTGCATCGCATTGGATATGGTACAGAAACATGACGCTATAGACAAAGAGACTGCCACTCGATTAAGGAAGTTGCACCTTATAGAAGGACGCTACCCTAAGTTATATCTGTCGGAATATGTTGCCAAGACTGCCAATAATGACGAACTGAAAACTGAATACATCAGAAACAGGAGCTTCAATGATATGCACTTCAAAGAAATGATCATATCATACCTGAAATCGTTCGGTGGAGCTACTAGAGGCGAACTCAATCAGCTATTGCAATCCAAATTGTCTGATGTATTGACCGATGAGCAGAAGATTCGAAAGATAAGTAATTTGCTGTCGGCTCTTAAAAAAGAAGGCATTATCGAATTAACAAATGGCAAGAAGTGGGTTTTAGTCAAAGTTTAGTCCAACTTTAGTCGAACTTTTAGTCGAAGTGTACACACTTGAATTTATAATATTCTGATAATCAGCAACAATACATCTTTTATGCGTTAGTAGAACAAAATTTATTTAGTCGAACTCAAAGAAAGCAAAAGATATGTTATTCGGAGACAAAATCAGAGAGCTCAGAGACGAGCAAGGTTTGTTGCAACGCCAGTTGGCAGCAGCTTTAGAGATTGATACCCCCATGTTCAGTAAGATTGAGCGTGGAGACAGACGAGCTAAACGAGAGCAAGTAATCAAACTTGCAGAATTGCTGCATCAGGATGAAAACGAGATGCTGAAACTATGGCTTGCTGACAAAGTGATAGATGCAGTAGGCGATGAAAATAACTTGGTTCTGAAACGCGATGCCATAGAAGTGGCGCAAAAGACAATCATGTAAGATTACGATTATGGATGTAGACACCCTCATGAGAAGATTGCACGAGTTGGAAGAGGAGAACAAACGATTAAAGTCTCTTCTTGCCGAGCATGGCATACCTTTTGAGGCGTGTGCTCATGATGGGAGCCCTGTTGCGTCCCAATCCTCAACCCCAACGGCTTCAACAGTCTTCCTTTCTTTGCAGGAAAAGGTTGAGCTGTTCCAAAGCCTATTCAAAGGGCGCGAAGATGTCTTTGCCCAAAGATGGTATAGCGATACGACTAAGAAGTCTGGCTATCAGCCTGTATGTGAACGGGAATGGAACAGAGAGTTCTGCGACAAGCGTAAATATAAATGTTCAGAATGTCCTAACCGGAAGTTCGCTCCATTATCATACGAACATATCTTCAACCACCTTGCAGGTAAGGATGTTTATGGTCGTGATGTAGTTGGCTTATATCCGATGTTGAATGATAATACCTGCTATTTCCTCTGTACCGATTTCGATGACAAGAGTTGTGAGTATGGCTATCAGAATGATGTGCTTGCCTTTACAGGTGTATGCGAGGAATGGGGCGTTCATTGTTACATTGAGCGGTCACGCTCCGGCAATGGAACACATGTGTGGGTGTTCTTTGACACAGCCATAGCAGCCATTAAGGCAAGACGGTTGGGAAAGTCAATTCTATCAGAGGCAATGAATAAGGACGTGCATCTTTCCTTTAAATCATACGACAGGTTTTTCCCAAACCAAGACACCTTGCCCGATGGTGGATTGGGAAATCTCGTGGCGCTACCCTTACAAGGACAGGTACGAAGGAAAGGCAACAGCGTATTTGTAGATGGAAACTTCAAGCCATATCCCGACCAATGGGCATTCCTTCTCGGTATTCAGAAACTGTCAGAGGCAACCATTGATGTCATTCTACAAGAACACGCTTCGACATCGGGTGAATTGACTAAAAGCAGCGAGGGAAAACCTTGGGAAACACCTAAGCCAGAGACTATTGACCAATCAGATTTCCCGACAAGTATAACATTGACAAGGGGAAACATGCTGTACATTCCTTTGGTTTGGCTGTCGGCTAAGGTCGTCAACTATTTCAAGCGAATGGCGGCTTTCCATAATCCGGAGTTTTATGCAAAGCAAGGCATGCGGCTGTCAACCTATGATGTTCCGCGTATCATATCATGCTCAGAATTGACGGACAACTATATAGCCCTGCCTCGCGGATGCGAAGATGACGTGGTAGATCTCCTTGAAGCAAACAATGTTGAATACTTCATAGATGATAAGACCTGTCACGGACGAGCCATCAATGTGTCATTCAAAGGAGAACTCCGTAAAGAGCAACAGCAAGCCATGTCCTCTATGTCTCTTCATCCTGTAGGCACACTGTCTGCCACAACGGCTTTTGGAAAAACAGTCTTTGCCATTGCGATGATTGCTCAAAGGAAAGTGAACACGTTGATATTGGTGCACAGGAAGTCGCTGCTCGACCAGTGGAAGAAGCATTTGAAAGACTTCTTGGAAATAAACGAAGTCGTAGAAGACAAATCAAAACGACGGAAGAAAGACCTTTCACCCATAGGAGAACTATACTCTGGAAAGGACTCTCTGCATGGAATGATAGACATCGCCTTAATACAATCATGCTTGGAGAACAACGAGGTCAAACCTTTCGTTAGAGACTATGGCATGGTGATTGTTGACGAATGTCATCATGTCTCATCTGTAAGCTTTGAGCAAGTACTGAAACAGGTAAACGCCCATTATGTTTATGGACTTACGGCGACTCCAATACGCAAGGACGGACATCAGCCCATCATCTTCATGCAATGTGGTAAGATACGATATACTGCGGATGCTAAAAGTCAGATGGACAGACAAAGCTTTGTACGTACCCTAATACCGCGTTTCACATCCTTTCGTAATGTCTCGCCTGATACCAAAACATATACTCAAACCATAGAGGCTTTATCAACAGACGAATTGAGAAATAAACTCATCATAGAGGATGTTAAAGCGGTAATTGTAGAAGGACGAACGCCAATCATCCTTACAAACTTGACATCCCATGTGAGAATCCTGACGGAATTGTTGCAACCTCATGCAATGCATGTAGTAAGTCTTGTAGGTGCAGACTCTGCGAAAGAAAAGAAGATGGAAATGGAAAAATTGGCAAATGTCCCAACTTTTGAATCTTTAGTAATAGTTGCCACAGGCAAATATATCGGTGAAGGCTTCGACTATCCCAGACTTGACACACTATTTCTTGCGCTACCCATTTCATGGAAAGGGAATATTGCCCAATATGCTGGTAGACTGCACCGTGATTATGAGGGAAAGAATGAGGTACGCATCTATGACTATATTGACATTCGTATTCCCCTCTGCGATTCCATGTATCGAAAGCGATTGAGAGGCTATGCTTCTGTAGGTTATGGTGTCCCGAAACCAACAGATGGAAACAGCGCGCCAAAGCCAGAATTGATTTATGATGGCCATACTTTTTCCGAACCATTCCATCAAGACCTGCTTGCAGCCAAACGTAGCATAGTAATCTCCTGTAAAAAGATAAAGTTCAAATACGCACCTCGATTATTATATCTTTTACGGGAACTTATGGCCAATGGTATTGAAATTGTTGTTTGGGTCAAGGAACAAGGTTATAGCGAAAATGAATTACGGAATAGTGGCATAGAAGTACAATGCGACGAAACCCTGTCAGTGCAATGTGCGATAATTGATAAATCCACAGTCTGGTACGGCAGCATCAACCTCTTTGGTTACAACACAGAAGAGAACAACGTGATACGAATCGCCGACTCATTCATAGCCAATGAATTGCTGGATGTTATATATGGGCGGTGTTAATGAATGTAAACTACAAATAGTGGAGGTATAATACACCCAATTATCGATTTCAATTCGTACAAAGGGAAAACAATGACCTAAACAATCGATGGGAAATATATGGTATCAAAACAGCCATTTCGCTATATATAAACACTGACACACAGATAGTTAAGTACAACATTTAGGGTCAAGCGTGGGAACCGACCTGTCGCCCGTTCTGCACACTGAGGCCCTGAGATTGCCAATTCTGTGAACGAGCAACGCAAGACCCCACGCCGATATGAAAATTATATGATTCACCCGGCAGACTTGACTTTATCATCATACAAAGATAATGACAAGCCAAGTCATAGGGACGATATAACATCATACCCGTGGCATCTACCGTTGCTATGTTCCAAACAGAATTTTTGAAATTTCTCAGGTTTCAGTATGCTCAGAACAAAGCGCATGTAAACGCCTTTCCATATATGGTATCCCCACTGACACATGCCCTCTTTCGGGCTCCCGACCGAATCAAACAAAATCATCACAATGATAAAATTCGCAAACGGCCATCGGCGTGGAGATGCTGCAAAGCATAAAGAAATATTTATTATTC
>ENA-OYXX01000241-OYXX01000241.1-human-gut-metagenome-genome-assembly--contig:-NODE-241-length-26599-cov-5.587289_pt1 | contig 26599 bp, 22 predicted proteins | sample MGYA00243976_ERZ653434 | MGnify/ENA primary metagenome ERZ653434 (study PRJEB26926, sample SAMN06165112) | human gut metagenome | biome: ENVO:00009003; feature: ENVO:2100002; material: ENVO:00002003...
CGCCGAGGCAAGAGACATGGCATCGTCGGAAACGACACGCAATCCTTTGAAGCCAGGATCGGCCCCTATTAGCCCCGAGAGGCGCCCGATGACTTCCGCGCCGTCACTGCGCGATCTGACAAGCACCGCAATCTCGTTGCCGCGGTAGCCTGACCGCAGTTGCCTCTTTATCTCGCTGACCATTCCGTCAAGGGCAAGTTCAGCAAAATCCTCCTTGTTTTCGGTCGTTATCTGGCGCGCGAGAACATATCCCTTGTGCTCGGAATGTTTTGGCGCTACCTGCTGGCAGACATTGGAATATACCTCGCCGAGATCGAGTTTCTGCGCGAGCGTCCTGAAAAGCGAGTTGTTGAAGGTCACGACGTGGAATGAGCTGCGCCAGTTGGTGTTCTCTTCTTCCATGTTGCCTTTTACGGTCGCTTTCTCTCCGAACTCGCCGATGACCTGATGCTGGAGGAGGGTGGGATCGGACGAGCGGAAACGGTAGATGCACTGCTTCTCGTCGCCTATTATAAGGCTGTCGGAGTCGGTGGCCTGCCCCTGGTCAACCAGAGGTTTCATTATCTCCCACTGCATGCGGGAGGTGTCCTGGAATTCGTCGATGAGAAAATGATTGAGCCAGACACCGAGACGCTCGAAGACGAAGGGGGTGTCCCCTTCGCCGATTATTTCTTTCAGGATGGAGTTGGTGTCGGAAAGCAGGAATGAGTTGTTTTCCGCGCGGAATGAGTCGATATGGCGGTATATGGCCCGGAGCATTCCGAGTGTGTAGAGCTGTCGGGAAAGAGAGAGCCACAGGGGACGGTACACGCGGCCCTCCTTAAGCAGAGAGAAGGCCCGGGCTATGTCAAGGTCAAGTCTGTCGTCGGGATTGTCCGCGAGTTGTTTCTTAAGGGCTGCATTGTAGGCTGAGGAGCTGTCGCCGAGAACCGAGTCGAGGGTTTTACCCTCGCTCTTGGCTGTGTCATAGCCGTTGATGGCGCCGTTTTCGAGAAGTTTTGTCACGGTGGCGCTCACTTTGAGTTTTCCGCCGTCATAGCCGCGCGATTCAATGGTGGTCAAAGCTTCGCGACACGCTTTCGATGTCATAGCCTTATGGCGTTCGGGTGCGGCGGCAAGCTGCGACCTGAATTTTTCGATGAGTGCGGGGGACGACAGATAGTCCATCATATCATCGTAACGCCGCTTGAATTCCTCCGTATCGGTGCGGCGCACGAAGTCCAGAAGTTGAGAAAAAGCTCCGCTGCGTCGGTTGAACAGGGCTACTCCGTGGCCCTCTTTTAATTCGTTGAGAAGAAATTCCGTGAGCCAGTCGATCATCCGTGCGTTCTCCGGCGACTCTCTTTCCTCTTTCAGGGAGTCGAAGAGGCTTTTTACCCCCGCTTCCATCGCCCTGTCGTTTTCCAGATCGACCTCATAGTTGCCGGTGAGTTCGGCTTCGCGCGCGAATGTGCGGAGGATTACCTGGAAGAAAGAATCGATCGTGCTGACTTGAAAGAAGTTGAAGTCGAAGAGCAGATGGAGCAGAGAGGTCCTCGCAGCTCCTTTAAGCGCCTCGCCGTCGCAATGGAGTTCTTCCATCAGACGGTTGCGATAGGGGCTTTTCCCCGTCCATTCCGGCTCCACTTCACCCAGCACGGCGAGCTCGTGGATTATGCGGCGCTTCATCTCATCCGTCGCCTTGTTGGTGAAGGTCACGGCGAGGATAGAGCGGTGGACGGCGCCCGGACTTTTACGCAGGGTGTAGCGCCCGCGTTCATCCTTGTGGCCGAGGAGGAGCTTTATGTAATTGTAGGTCAGAGTGAAAGTCTTGCCTGAACCGGCAGAAGCCTTGTAGATGGTCAGCATGGCGCCTTCTGTCAGATTATACGCGCTTTGTAACCCATGGAAGTCAACAGCGCGAGGATATCCTTGCGTCTGTCGCCTTGAATCAGGATGTCGCCTCCGCGGGCCGATCCTCCGGCTCCGAGTTTTTTCTTGATTGAGGCGGCAATCTCCAGAAGGGCGTCATCCGGAATATCCCATCCCGAGATTATGGTGGCGGTTTTTCCTCCGCGACCTTTCCGTTCCATGATTATGTCCAGACGCGATTTTTGCGCGGGTGCAGCCATCTCTTCGCCGCTGACGGGAATGTCGGGTCCTTCGGGAAGATCAGGATTGGAATCGCGGAATTGCTGGAGTTGATCGAGCCAGTTCATGAGGGGGAAAGCAAGGTGTCAGTGGATCGAATCGGCTATCTCGGGGAAATGGTCGTCATGGATCTCGCCGAGACTGTCGGCCTCCGGATTGTAAGGGTTGTCGAGATGTCCCACAAGTGTTTTAAGCATTGTCACGTAGGGGTAAAGGTCCGGATTGACGTCGGCATAGAATGCGGCGGCGCTGTCGGGATTGCTTGCGAAAGCGCGCCGGTAGAGGTCGGCGGCCTGTGCGATACTGCTTTCGCGCTCCGTGCGGTCGGCGATCTGCATATAGACTATCGAGAGCCGGGCGAGTTCCGTGGCGGAGAGATTGCTCAGATTCTCGGGGCCGATGACTTTTGTCGCAACACTGCTGGCCGCTTCCATGTCGCCCAGCGCTACGGCCGCTTCCGCCTCTCTCAGACCTTCGGCAGCCTCGTTGCGGGCCGAGTTTCCGCAAGAAGCGACGATTAAGGCCGTGGCGCAGACCAGCGTGACTATAAATATGTTTCGTATCATAATCTTAGATTTCTTCATTGTGTCCCCGGCGCACGTAAGAGTAATCCGTGCCGCCGCGGTTGAGGGTTAATGTAAGGCCGTTGAACGAGGATATCGCGTAGCTGACATGGGTTGGGATGGTGCCTACGCGGACAACCGTGGTGTCGCCGGTAACGCTGGCGGCTACTCCGTCAGTGTCGATGACGAGCGAATCGTTTTCCACATTCCATTCTCCGTTGACGGTGTAGCTCATCACGTCGGGCTTTATGGCGTGTATGGTGCAGGAGCCGTCCTCATTGAGTTCCATGACCGGCTCGGTTTCGGAAATGGCTGTCTGGTAATATGTTCCGACCATCTCTTTCGCCTCGTCGGAAAGATGGCTGCAACCTGTTGCCAAGACTGCAGCAGCAAGCAGAACAGATGCTTTTGATATGGTTTTCATTCTTCTCAAGTTAAGCTAAATGCAGTTTGAATTCTTCTATGAGCGTTTTCAGGGCCGGGGTCTCGGCTTTCATTTTTTCGAGCAGTTCGGTGTCGGTCAGAGTATGGCGGGGAGAGTCGGAGGTGTCTATCCTGACCTCGAAATCGACTTGGTCGTTGGCGAGTGAATCGCGGATATATCCGATTATGTCGGCGTGGTTAGCGTCCATCATGTCAAGTTGGAGCGAGTTCTGGACCGTTATGACGAACTGCGTGCGGTCAAGCATTGTCGGCCTCGCCGAGCGCATGGTGTTGATGAGTATATGGGCCTGAGGATGAGTGGAGATATAGGCGTTCCATGCAGTCAGCAGGGCGTCTTCCGAGAACGGGTTCGATCTGTTGCCGGCGGCAGAGGAGACCGGTTTTTCGCCCGCGTTCCCGGGCACTCCGCCTCGAATTGAAAGATGGGGGACTTTCAGCGACGATTGCTGGGCGCGTGGGTGGGGCGCGGCTGTCGGGGGCGCGGAGACGCGGATTGTCGCCGCAGGCGCCGGAGAGGCGCCGGATGGCGCTGCAGGGGTCTTGCGCACCTTGTTCGCGTTCTCGCTGATTGCCGGTTTTTGTTTGTCGGGAGAGATGTCAGCGGCAGCGATAGGTTTCAGCTGCCCCTCTCCGTCGCTGCCTTTATTGGGGGAGGGGCTGAGTAGTTGGCATATCTTGGCGAGCGTGAGCTCGATGAGGAATTGCTTGTTGGAGGCGTTGCGGTAATTCAGGTCGGCATCGTTGCAGAGACACATGGCTCTGTAGAGGAAGTCGGGCGAGCACTTTGCGCCCATGGCGGCCATGGCTTGCCGCGTCTCGTTACCGGCTTCGATGAGGGCGAGGGTCGAGGGGTCGCGCGCAACCATCAGATCGCGGAAATAAGAGCCGAGGCCGTTGATGAAGAAAAGCGAGTCGAAACCGTTGTCGCGGATCTCCTTGTAGATGGTCCATGAGGTCAGGACATCGCCTTTCAGGAAACAGGCGAGAAGCCGGTTGTAGTATTCGTAGTCAAGTACGTTCAGGCAGTCGATGGCCGACTGATAGGTTATGTTGCCCCCCGACGAGGCCGCGACCTGATCGAAGATCGACAGGGCGTCGCGCATGGCGCCGTCGGCTTTTTTCGCAATCACGTTGAGCGCTGCTGTTTCGGCCGTGATCCCTTCCTGCGACGCCACGTAGGTCAGATGGTCTATCATGTCCTGGATCGTGATCCTGTGGAAATCATAGATCTGGCATCGCGAGAGAATGGTCGGGATGATTTTCTGCTTTTCCGTTGTAGCCAGGATGAAAACGACATACGACGGCGGCTCCTCCAGAGTCTTCAGAAAGGCGTTGAAGGCCGCCGATGTCAGCATGTGGACCTCATCGACAATGAATACTCTGTATTGCCCGCGCGTCGGGGCAACCTGAACCTGCTCCACGAGGTTGCGGATATCTTCCACTCCGTTGTTGGAGGCGGCGTCAAGTTCGACTATGTTCATCGATGTCCCCCGGTTGAATTCCAGGCATGACTCGCATTCGTTGCAGGCCTCGCCATCGGGCGTGGGATGCTGGCAGTTGATTGTCTTGGCGAAGATACGGGCGCAGGATGTCTTGCCGACACCCCTTGATCCGCAGAAGAGATAGCTGTGGGCCAGACGATGGGTGGCAACCGCGTTTTTCAACGTGGTGGTCAGCGCTTTTTGCCCGACCACCGAAGCGAAGGTCGATGGACGGTATTTTCTGGCCGATACGAGATATTTTTCCATACCCACAAATGTATGACTTTTTCACGATATTTCCAAATCTGCCGGCGGCTCTGCGTGGCGCTTCAACGGGCGCGGCTTTATTGAAAAGAAATTTTGTCGGGATGGGGATTTTGATTAACTTTGGAAAAAGTTTAAACAATCAAACGAGATTCATAAAGATTCCGAGGCATGGACTATAGAATACTTCCTCCGGAGGAACTGCCGGAGGCCGAGATAAAGCTTCCCCTGTCAAAGAGTATGAGCAACCGGGCGCTGGTCATCAACGCCCTGTCGGGACTGATGCCGGAAAACCTTAAGATTGCCGGATGTGACGACACGCGTCTGCTTGCAAAGGGTATTGTGAGCGGAAGCGACGAGGTCGATATAGACGGCGCTGGAACGGCGATGCGTTTCCTGACCGCATATTTTTCCATTCAGCCCCACCGCAAGGTCCGTCTGACCGGCAACGAACGTATGTGTCAGAGGCCCATACGTCCGCTTGTCGATGCGCTGCGTGCGCTCGGCGCCGACATAACCTATCTCGGCGAGGAGGGATTTCCTCCCCTGGCCATTAAGGGGGCTTCTCTCGAAGGGGGGCGCCTCGTGATAGATGCGTCGATGAGTTCACAGTATGTCTCGGCTCTTCTCATGATAGCTCCCTATCTCAGGGGCGGCCTGACTCTCGAGCTTGCTTCGGAGATCGGATCTATGCCCTACGTTGACATGACGCTGGAGATGATGCGCCGGGCAGGCGCCGCCGCCGAGCGCGACCGACTTTCGATCGAGGTGAAGGAAGGCGGCTATACGACGCCTGCGCTGGATATTGAAGCCGACTGGAGCGCCGCATCCTACTGGTATGAGATAGAGGCCGTTTCCTCCGGATTTATAACCCTGCTGGGCTTATGTCGCGACTCATGTCAGGGCGATGCCGTAACTGCCGAGATATACAGGCAGATAAGCGTCACAACCGAATTCAATCCCGATTATAACGGGCAGGGACCGGCCGCCGAGCTTTGCGCGTCGCCTGACCTTTCGCCGCGGCTTGTGCTTGATCTTTCCTCCTATCCCGACCTTACGCCGGCCATCGCTGTGACGTGTGCTCTTGTCGGGATTCCGTTCCGTCTCAACGGACTGGAATCGCTGCGCATAAAGGAGTGTGACAGGCTTGCGGCAATAGCAAAGGAACTTTCGAAACTCGGTGTTGAGGCAGAGATCATAGGCGATCATGCGCTCGAGTGGACCGGTGACCGCCGCCCGATGACGGCTCTTCCGGAATTCGACACCTATGGAGATCACCGCATGGCTATGGCTTTCGCTCCCGTGGCGATATATGTGCCGGGAATAAAAATCCGTAATGTCGAGGTGGTCAACAAGTCCTACCCCGAATTCTGGGAACATCTGACAGAGGCCGGTTTCACTCTTGTTGACGGCAACACTCCCTACGAGTCGCTTTTCAATGACGGACGGCAGGAGGACGGCGCCCGATGATAGTCGCGCTCTATATTCTTCTGGCTCTTGTAGCAGTTGGAGCGGTGCTCTATCTGTTTCATCGCCGCGATCTCCGTAATGGGGGAGACGTCACGCCTGAAGCGGATGCGGGCGCCCAGGAGGAAGAGCCGGTATGCTGCGGCATGCACATCACGTGTGAGCGTGACTCTCTGCTTGCGGCGGTAAGCGAGGAGATTGAGTATTATGACGACGAGGAACTCGACCGGTTCAAGGGAACCGCGCCCGACGAGTATTCCGATGAAGCGATAGAGGAGTTTCGAAATGTTCTGCTGACGCTTCTCCCGACGGATATTGCCGGATGGGCCCGCAGCATTCAGTTGCGGGGAATAGAGCTGCCCGCTTCGGTGCGCGAGGAATTGTTGATGATAGTGTCGGAAGCGAGGGCCGCTTCCCATAAATGAAAAGATGGATAGCATTCTGCAATATGAATTTTTCCGCAATGCCCTTTATGGAGTCACCATAATCAGCATAGTGGCGGCGGTGATAGGAACATACATCGTGACCCGCCGTCTCGTGGCCATCAGCGGAGGTATAACCCATGCTTGTTTCGGAGGGCTGGGTCTCGGTTATTTTCTCGGTGTCAGCCCTGTGCTGACGGCGGCTGTATTCGCGATAGGCTCGTCGGTGGGAGTGGAATGGCTTTCGAGGAATCAGCGAATGAGGGAGGATTCAGCCATAGCGGTTATCTGGGCTCTCGGAATGGCCGTCGGTATAATATTCGTTTTTCTTACACCGGGATATGTCCCCGAACTCAATGTTTTTCTCTTCGGCAACGTGCTGACGATCTCCAACGGCGACCTTTGTGCATTCGCGGTGTTTACCGCGGTGTTGCTGCTGTTTGTCGGAGTGTTTTACAAGCAGATACTCGCCTATTCGTTCGACTGCGATTTTGCCAGCGTCATGCATGTTCCCGTGCGTTTCATAGGCTATGCCATGACTGTGCTGGTGGCCGTTTGCATAGTGCTGACGATCAGGCTTGTCGGTATAATGCTGCTTATGTCGATGCTGGCGCTGCCTCAGATCATCGCTGAAACATTCTGCAAGCGCTATCCGACTCTGATGGCCGGATCGGTCGTCGTGTCGCTGCTCTGCTGCGTGGGCGGTCTCTTCCTGAGCGCATGTATAAATGTTCCCTGCTCGGCGCTGATTGTGGTCATTATGGTTGCGGCCTACATTGTCGCCTCGTTGGTTAGATCGTTTCGCTCATCTCGCATCAACCGATGAGAGTCCGCCTTCCCATATACATTGTCTGCCTGGTCCTGCTGATTCTTCCCGCCGGGTGCAGCCTTAAGAAAAACACGGCCGCCACCCGTCAGTATTCCGAATTCATCACCCGATACAATGTATATTTCAACGGTGACGAACACTACAGGAAAACCCTTTCGGAAATGGAGAAGAGTTATGCCGACGACTATCTGCAGACCACTCTTTTCATGCATCCCGCGGAGGCCTACGCCGATCCCCGGGCTCCCAAGCCTTCGGGTGATTTCACCCGGTCGATCGAAAAGGCCCAGAAAGCCATCCAGCTGCGATCCATAAAGAAGAGGCCGCGCAGAAAGAGCAACAAATCGTCGGCGGAGAACCGCCGGTGGCAAGGGCGCAGCGAATACAATCCCTTTCTCCACAACGCATGGCTGATGCTTGGGCGCAGCCAGTATATGGGAGGCGATTTTATGGGTGCCTCATCGACATTCGCCTATATCGCAAAAAATTTCCGTTGGTTGCCCGAGACCGTCGTCGAAGCCGATCTCTGGCGTGCAAGATGCTTTCTCGCGATGGGATGGCTCTTCGAAGCCGAAACCATTCTGGGTTCTGTCAGAAAAAAAGATCTGACAGATTCGGCTCTTGAAAATCTTTATGATTTCGATATGGCTGATTTCTATGTCAGGTCAAAAAAATATGAGGAAGCCATCCCGTATCTGAGAAAAGCGGCACGCACGGCCGCTTCCACTCAGAAACCGCGGCTGATGTTTCTGTTGGGACAGCTCCTGCAGCTGACAGAAAAAAACGAAGAGTCCTACGATGTCTTCGGCCGCGTCGCCGGCATGGGGGAGGCGTCACACAGAACGCGTTTCAATGCGCGCATAAAGCAAAGCGAGGTGTTCGGCGGCAATGATATTTCCCGCGAAGTGAAGTCTCTCAGGTCGCTTGCCGGGTATGGCGCTAACCGCGATTATCTCGACCAGATATATTATGCTGTGGGAAATCTGTATATGTCGCGGAAAGACACCGCGCAGGCCTTGGAAAATTACATTAAGGCTGTCGGAGAGTCGAAGCGCGACGGAGTCGAGGCTGCTCTTGCATCCCTGGCCCTGGGAAAAATCTATTATGCGCAAAGAAAGTATGACAAGGCGCAACCTCGTTACACCTATGCCGTCACCCGCCTCCCGGAAAGTCACAGAGATTACGCGGCGATCAAGGCGACATCCGACATTCTTGACGAGCTGGCCGTCTATGCCCGTAATGTAAATCTTCAGGATTCGCTGCTGCGTCTCGCAGACCTGACGCCTGAAAAAAGAGAAGCGGAGATAGCGAGGATGATTTCGGAACTCGAAAAACGGGAGAGAGCCGAAGAAGAGGCGCGCCGCCGGGAGGAATATCTGGCGCGGCAGGAGGCTGCGGGAACCAATCTCGATCTGTCGGGCACTCCGGCCCCCGCATCGTTTACGCTGAACACCGACAAGTCGTGGTATTTCTATAATGAAGCCACCCGAAACGCAGGACGCGTCGAATTTCAGAAACGCTGGGGCAACCGCAAGCTGGAGGATGACTGGCGCCGCCGTAACAAGGCTGTGTTCAGTCAGTTCGAGGATATTGCCGAGGAAGAGGACCCGGAAGGGGAACAGTCTGATGAAAACGACGAATCACCTGAGGCGATAAACCGCGCATCCGACCCTCACTTTCCCGAATACTATCTGCGGCAGATTCCAATGACTCCTGCGGCACGGGCCAATGCTCTCGATATAATTCAGGACGGAATGTATAATCAGGGGATAGTGTTGAAAGACAAGCTTAACGATTTCGATGGAGCGCGGATGGCATTCACCGGACTGATCGATCGCTTTCCTGACAATGTATATCGGCTGGACACATACTACAATATGTATCTCATGGGTTTGCTTTCCGGGCGACAGGATGAGGAACGTTTTTACAGGAAGCTCATCCTGGAGGATTTTCCGGAGTCGAAATATGCAGTCGCGCTGGCAGACCCTTCATATATGAATAAATTGCGCCGTATGCCGCATGTCGAGGACAGTCTTTATCAGAAAGCGTTTGATGCCTACTTCGCCAATGACAACCATCTCGTGCGCCGACTTTGTTCGGAGGCGCGCCGCGATTATCCTATGAGCCGGCTAATGCCGAAATTCATGTTCCTGGAGGCTTTGAGCTATGTCCCTGACAACGATACGGAAAAATTCTCCTCATTGCTTCGGGAACTTGCCGCCCGTTATCCGGAGGCGGATGTTGCGCCCTTGGCCTCTTCCTATCTGCGGCTGCTTGCAGAAGGGCGTCGGCTGAATTCGGGCGCCGGCAATGTCAGAGGCATCGTGAGGACTACGCGGTTGCTGGCGGATTCTACCGCGGTCACAACCGGTCAGCCGGCCCGATTCGGCCTGCGACCCGATACTTCCCACGTAGTTCTGCTCGTATATGAGATCGCGGATGTGGCTCCGAAACAGATGCTTTTCGACGTGGCCCGACATAATTTCATGACTTATTCGGTTCGCGATTTCGACATAGGGCAGCTGCAGTTTGGCGGACTGGGAATAATCATGGTTCCCGGTTTCAGAGACAGGCGCGAGGCCGAGGAATATCAGGAACGCATAGAGAATTCTGGGGTGATCCGTCTTCCCGAGGAAGTAATGCCGGTAGTCATCTCTCAACCTGATTTCGATCTGTTGCAGAACGAAGGGCGAACCCTTGACGAGTATTTCAACGCTGTCGGCGACAGTAGGCTGGAGCGGGTAAAGAAGGCTATGCCAGATGATGAAATGATTGATGAGGCGATCCCTCCGGCCGGACCGTCAGAACAGGACGTGCCTGACGAGCTTGAACCTGTGCGGCAAACGGCTCCCGGAATTCCTGTCGGAAGCGAGGGCGATGACCCGTTGTTGGATTAGAAAATGACTGTTATGGCAAACGATTACAAAATACTTTGGACTGATGACGAAATAGATCTGCTGAAGCCTCATATCCTTTTCCTCAAGGCCAAGGGGTATGATGTGGAGACGGCCAACAACGGCGCGGACGCCCTTGAGGCGGTCGAGATGCGCCATTTCGACATGGTTATTCTCGATGAAAACATGCCCGGGTTGACCGGCCTTGAAACTTTGCAGAGGATTAAAATGATTTCTCCCTCTCTTCCGGTGGTCATGATTACCAAAAGCGAGGAGGAGAACATAATGGATATGGCGGTCGGAAGCAAGATTGCCGATTATCTCATAAAGCCTGTCAACCCCAATCAGATACTTCTTTCGATAAAGAAGATTCTGCATTCGTCAAAACTTGTGTCGGAGGGCTCGACAACTACCTACCGTAGAAATTTCGCTTCCATAGGTGACGCCATCGATCGGGCGTCAACCATTGCTGACTGGATGGAACTTTACAGGACTCTTGTGCACTGGGAGATGCAGCTTGAAAACGCCGACACGGCCATGGCGCAGATCCTTGAACAGCAGAAAAGAGAGGCTGATGTCGCATTCGGAAAGTTCGTGAAACGCAATTATTCCGGATGGATGGAAAGTGACGATGCATCCGGGCCGCTGATGAGTCCCCGCCTTGTCAGAGAAAAACTGTTGCCGTTACTTGATGGGGGAGAGAAGGTGTTCCTTCTGATTATCGACAATTTCCGTCTTGACCAGTGGCGTGCGATAAGTCCGCTTCTCGCTGAAGATTTCATTGTGGATGACGATTCGCTCTATTGCTCTATTTTGCCGACGGCAACCCAATATGCCCGAAATGCCATTTTTTCCGGCCTCATGCCATCGGAGATAAAGAGACGCTATCCCGATCTGTGGGTAGAGGAGGAGAGCGAGGAAAGCAAGAATCCCAACGAGGCCGCATTGCTGCAGTTGCAGTTCGAGCGTTTGAGACGTCGCTATCGGTTCTCCTACAATAAAATCAACGACTCGGCCTCGGCCGAAGACTTTCTGCGTGATTTCTCCTCATTGGGCGGCAATGACCTGAACGTGGTTGTTCTTAATTTCATCGACATGCTTTCACATGCCCGCACTGAATCGAAAATGATCCGGGAACTTGCGGCTAACAACGCTGCCTATCGCTCCCTGACAGAATCTTGGTTCCGTCATTCGAAAGCTCTCGACATTTTCCGCGCCATCGCTTCGAAAGGATGTAAGATAGTGCTTACGAGCGACCACGGCACAGTCCGGATCGCGAATCCGGTGAAAGTCACGGGTGACCGCAACACAAACACCAATCTCCGCTACAAAACCGGCCGCAATCTCAAATATGATCCCTCGGAAGTCTTCCGCATGGCCAGACCCGATGAATTCGGACTTCCGGCGTCGGGCATCATGACGGAATATATTTTTGCCGCGGGCGACGATTTTTTTGTCTATCCAAACAATAGCAATCATTATTCACGTTATTATGACGGAACATTCCAGCATGGCGGCATATCGCTCGAAGAAATGCTTGTGCCCGTCATAACGCTTGATCCCCGAAAATAAATCAACAAATTAAAAACAAGTTATATGTCACGACACATTATTGAAATTCCCGATCTTGAGGCGCTCCCCGAAGCTGCAGAGAAATTTATCGGACTGATGGGCGACCACACTGTCTTTGCCTTTAACGGCGAGATGGGTGCAGGAAAAACCACTTTCATCTCCGCGCTGTCGCGGGCACTCGGCGTCACCGAAGATGTCGCTTCCTCCCCGTCGTTCGCCATTGTCAACGAATACCGTTCGGACACCACGGCGGAGCTCATCTATCATTTCGATCTCTATCGGCTGAAAAATCTGGAGGAAGCACTCGAAATCGGCATAGAGGATTACTTTGACTCGGGCGCCCTCTGCCTGATCGAATGGCCTGACCGCGCGGCTGATGTACTCCCGCTTGACACTGTAAATGTCACCGTTGAGGCCGATTCGGCTGGCGGACGCCGTCTTTTGGTGGACATTCCTGACGAGGAATGATCCGCTTGTAATTGCCGTTTTTTTCATTGCTTTTCAGATTTGGTGAAAAAATCTGCATAAAATTGTTGGCTGTTTGAAAAAAAGAATGTAACTTTGCAGCGCAAAAGAGAGAAAGATTATATTCTTTACAAAGTGCCAACATTAAAAATGACTCCGTAGCTCAGTTGGTAGAGCAAGTGACTCTTAATCACTGGGTCGAGAGTTCGAGCCTCTCCGGGGTCACCACTAAGAAATCCAATCACTTGTAAATCAAGTGGTTGGATTTTTCTTTATATAAGAATTGTCAACCGTTTGTCAACCAATCTAAATATTAGACACCGTTGACATTCAGATTGACGAATTTTGAATGCCGTTGACAGAAAATAAATTTTGACCGACATTCAACTTGAACCGAACCTGAATGCTATTACATTCATACATTCAATCATTACGACTACAAGTGCAACGAATGAAAAAATTTTATTGTTGCCTGAACATTTTGAACCAATCGTCGTTTTATAATTTGTGGTAACGTTTCATGTGACCATAGCGGAGCTTTGTTCGCCCGGTCTTTGAACAAGCTATAATAGCTGCTCTGCCGTGACGGTCATATCCCCATGCTGCGGAACCCACAGCCCATCTGAGGGCGATTTTTCACGATACCCGATGTGGTCGGGTATTCAGGACTTGTAGGTCTATAAATGTTGCCGAATGCGGCATTGTATTGGACTGCGAGGAACTCGCATTAGTCCGGTCGCATACGACTTCAGATTTCCGACGTAGTCACACGTATGATGATGTGTACTGCGACCGATGGGTTATAATCAGGAAAATAGACTTTTTTAGTTCTGGATTTGGAGTTATGGAATTATTTTCGTAACTTTAGTGTAAGGCTTGAAGCCCCAAACAACAATACGACACGTTCAGAATATTCAGTTTGATCCGGAATGTTGTTTCTGATGTTGTTTGACTTTTGGTCAATACACAACCCTTATGCCGGATGATGACGTCCGGAACTATACTTATGAGAAAAGCCGTAATGCGGTGTATCCCGCCATTTCGTAAATCACCCACCGTAAGGAAGTGGGCCATAGCGAAGTGAAAATCCCAGTCTTGACGGCAGCTGGGCTGTTTCTTACCGGGCTACCCGCTAATGCTTGAGGGTATTGCCTCTGAGATTTCGATATACACGCTGGATTTTTGGATTTTAGTGGTGGCGTGGAAAAGAATATCTCGGATGTGATTCGCCATAGAGCCAGTGGTAGAGCCGAGTAATGCGAAAGGTTCGCACCCCAATTTTACATTTTAGCGCATGTCGCAGTTCTGCGACAGCACCCACGCGATTCGCCCCAAAAGGGGACGGATAGCCCCTTTGTTGTTTGCTAACGCGGACAATCGAGGGGTTGGGAGAACTATGCCCTTTGCTGACCTGCAATAAAGGTCGGCAGCCCTCGCTGTTGTCTTTTTCAAAAGCACAGCCCCAATGAATTTGACTGACGAAAGGATGTTCATGCCGCTACCCGCCGAGGCGTGCCATCCCCACAAGCCGGCGGGACTGTACATCGTAATGATTGATTTCGTATCCTTAATTGAAAGCGGCGTGACCGATTTCAATGTAACTCTCCACTTTGGGGAGTTCCTGAAGATATGCGACTATGTCGTTCAAAAGACTGTCGCAGCTATGCCAATGGCTGTAACTTCCAGTGCAGCCGAAAATCTCCTGTCTAAAAAACAGGTGATGGAGAAATTTAATGTATGTGAAACGACCCTCTGGAATTGGAGAAAGAACAAGTATCTTGAGGCCGTAAAGGTCGGAAGAAAAGTTTTCTACCGCTACGAGGATGTTCAAAAAGCCCTTGAAACACATGGCAACAAGAAATAAAAAGGGCGTTGACCCTATGCTCATACTCGGCAAGGCTGTGGATATGAGCATCAGTATGCGAGGCGGTGACTTTCCTCTCGGAGCCATGCCGATGAAGATTCAGAGGATTGTACGCGAGGCCAACGACTGTTATGGTTATCCGGTGGATTATCTTGCCGGGGCTATGCTCGTGGCACTCGGTCTTGGCATAGGCAATACCCATTTCGCCCGGCTTAAAGGGAAATGGGATGAGAGTGCAATCCTGTTCATGGCTCTTGTCGGCAGACCCGGAGCATGCAAGTCGCATCCGCTGAATTTCGCCATCCGTCCATTCTCCGATATTGACGGCGTAAACAACAGTGCCTTTCAGAAAGAACTTGCCGAATACAACCGCCAATGTGAGTTGCCGATGAAAGAAAGGACTGTTGCGCATCCGATAATGCCTGTCAACAAACGGTTCCTGATTTCAGACGCAACGCCGGAAGCAATGATGCTTATACACTCCCACAATCTGCGTGGTATCTGCATGTGGAATGATGAACTTGCCGGATGGTTCAAAAACTTTAACCGCTACAACAAAGGCTCTGATGAGGAATATTGGCTGAAGCTATACAACGCCAATCCAATATTCTCAGACCGCAAGGGGGCGAAAGACTCCGTCTATATCGGCAGACCATTCGTATCGGTTGTCGGCACTATCCAGAACGGTATTCTCAACGAACTCGCACAAGGTAGCCGCAGTTCAAACGGCTTCATCGACCGACTCCTATTCGTAATCGCCAACAATCAGGACAAGCAGGCGTGGAGCGACAAAGAACCATCATTCGACATAGAGGCATCATGGGCTGAAATTATCGGCAAACTTGTGGATATGCCATACAAAACCGATGAAGATGGCAAGGTTATCCCTACAATTCTCGGCTTCTCGCCGGAGGCAAAGACACGGCTCTATCAATGGCAACGGGAGAATACCGAGGACTGCAACCGCGAGGAGAATGACGCACTGAAAGGCGTGTTCAGTAAATTCGACTTCCATGCCATACGCTTCTGTCTGATAATCCAGATGGCGCGATGGGCTTGCAGCGAGGCAGACAAGACGGAGATTGACCTTGTTTCTGTGGAGAACGCAATAAGTCTTGTGGATTATTTCAAGGCTACCGCCACAAGGGTACAGGGTATAATCAAGGATTTGTCGCTGTCAGAACTGCAACGGGCTGTCATAGCCGCATTACCGGAGGAGTTCACAACCGAGCAAGGTGTTGAAATTGCGACTGCCAATTCTATGGCAGAGCGGACTTTCAAGGATTTTGTCAAGCGGTTTACCGGAATACATTTCCAAAAGGTGCGTCACGGAGTCTATGCGAAATTATGATTATCAACCTGCATTTTCTGCACTTTCCGCATTTTACACCCACCAAAATGCAAGTAATGCAGATAATGCAACCAAAATCTTGATGGAACTATGAGCGAACACCGATTCATTCTCCAACCATATCGTGGTGTCGGAAGCCGTCATACTTGCCCCGCCTGTCACAAGAAACGCTGTTTCTCACGATACATCGACACCGAGAAACAAATCACGTTTCCTGATGATGTAGGCAGATGTGACCATGAGCAGAGTTGTGGCTACCACCTCACGCCAAAGGAATATTTTGATCGCAATCCACAGCACAAACCTCAACACTCCGATTGGTCAGCTCCGTCAGCCCGCAGAGCCACGCCGACTGAGCCTCCCAAGCCAACCTCTTTCATCGCAGCAGAGACTGTTTCACAGACTCTGCACGGATACGACCGCAATAATCTATTTCTGTTCCTCAAATCGAAGTTCGGACCCTATGATGCGGAGCGTATGATGAGAGAGTATTGCGTCGGTACATCGAAGCACTGGCCTGGGGCTTGTGTGTTCTGGCAGACAGACATCAACGGACGTGTCCGCACCGGAAAGGTGATGCTATACGATGCCGGGAGCGGAAAGCGTGTCAAGGAGCCATTCAACCATGTGTCGTGGGCTCACTCGCTGATGAAGTTGCCGGACTACAATCTCCGTCAATGTTTTTTCGGCGAACATCTATTGCCGATGAACCGAGGCAAACCTGTTGCATTGGTCGAGAGCGAGAAAACAGCACTGATAGCGAGTTGGTATCTGCCCGAATATGTGTGGCTCGCCACAGGCGGCAAGAACGGTTGCCTTAATGCCGATGCACTCCGAGTTCTCCGTGGACGGCAGATTATCCTCTATCCTGATTTGGGTGCGACAGAGCAGTGGCGGCAGAAATTGCCATTGATGAAGTCGCTCGGTATCGAGGCTACAATATTCAACTTCATGGATGATGTTGCCGACGATACCGATAAGTCAGCCGGATATGATATAGCCGACTACCTTCTGCAAATAGAGCCTGACCAAGCCGTGCTGCAAACTATGATTAGAAAGTATCCGATGTTGCAAAAATTCATAGATGGCCTGCAACTCGAATTAGTGTCGGTTGAACGGTATGCCCCAACAGCCGAAACACCATTGTCAAACTCCAAAAACAAGTTGCCATGAGTACAAAGAAATCTCAGTCAACACCCTCTCCCTCCACTGCCAAGTCAACACCAAAGACTGGCAAAACATCCACCGATTGTATAACTCCCAAATCTGATGAATTTATGAAATCTGATATTACTCCCAATCCCGTTGACTCGGCTATGCCTGTCAACACCGCTGACTCTGATGTTGCTGTTAACAGCAACGACCGCAACACACCCGACAACACCGCCAATCTATTCAACGTTGAACCGACCGTAACGCCACAACCCAAGCAACAGCGTGTGGGTATCAAACAGCGTAAGCTGGAGTTCGGCGAATACAAGGAAACATATCTTATCCCGGTGAAGATTGTCAAGCGACATTCGCTCAACATCAGCGATGCCACATGGGAGCGTCTTGAACGCTACGCCAGAATCCTCGGCGACCGTGGTGCCAACGTAGGCAGCTACGCCGAGCGCATCATCTGCGAACACCTCGACCTATTCGGCGACGACCTCGAAGCATGGCGCAAACTCTGATGTACCGCTTTATTCATTATAGTAATTCTAACCATCTAAATGCCCTGTAATTTCGCGCTGCTCGAAATTATCCGCAGGGTTCGAAATGGAATGGAGCGAGTTTATGTTTTCGTATTACAAGTAATCCGCAAACGACTCGCCCATTCCGCTCCCGATGGTCACACAACACAAACACCCTCAACCGATGAGAAAGATAAATTCCCGTCCTGCAAAAGGACGCCCGGCACTGCCTGCCGAAGAACGGAAGTCGATTGTCGTAACCGCCAAGTTTGACATCGACGAGTACCAACAGATGATGGACAAGGCTATAACCGCCGGCTTGAAGAAGTCGGAATACCTGCGTCACTCCGCGCTCCATTGTAAGGTGGTGGAAAGGCTTAAACCGAAAGATGTGAAAGCCATCCGCGACCTGCAAGGCATCGCTGAGAACCTCAATCAGATTGCGAAATTCTGTAACGCAATCTTGCGCGGAGGAATCACTGACGAGCGGGTTGTCAAGACATATCAGGACATTGTGAACAGCCGTGATTTCATTGTTTCGCTGATAAAAATCTACAGAAATACCCCCGACAGCATATGATGGCCAAGTTAAGAAAAGGTGGTGATTTTCGTGGTTGCGTCAATTATGTCACACGCGCTAAAAAGGATAATCCCGACGGATCTCCGTGTGATGAATGGCGTTTGATTGATGCAGAGGGCGTGGCAACATACGGAGGCAGAGAAGAAATTATCGCCTCTTTCGAGGATAATCAGGCTCTGAATCCGAAGTTGAAAAACGTGGTAGGCCACTTCTCTCTGAATTTTCACGCCAACGATAAGGACAAGATTAACGACCGTGTGATGGTAGAGATTGCCCATAAATATATGGAAAGAATGGGCATAGTTGACACGCCGTTTATCATCGTCCGTCATCTTGACAAGGATTATCCTCACTGCCACCTTGTGTTCAGCCGCGTCGATAATCACGGCGAAACAATCTCCGATAAGAATGATTTCAACCGCAACAGGAAGGTTTGTCTTGAAATGACTAAGGAGTATGGACTCTATATTTCCGAGGGCAAAGCGCAGACAAAAGTTAACAAACTCCGAGGCAATGAAAAGACACGGTATGAGATTTTCAACGCCGTCAACGCCGCATGGGACGACAAAGGCATCTATACATTCGAGCAGTTTGAGAATCGTTTGAAAGCGGTAGGAGTTGGTGTTGAATATAAGTACCGACGTGGCACAAATCAGGTTCAGGGACTTTGGTTCACAAGAAAAGGCAAGAAGTTTCCGGCATCGAAGATTGACCGCAAATTCAGTTTTGCCAATCTATCAAAGCATCTTTCCAAAAACACACCCCTGCATCCGAAATCAGAATTCATGTTCATAGACGGCACAATACGACCGGTGAATAAACTACTTGGAGTCAGATTGACCGCTCAACAAGTGAATGACTACGTTTCAGGCAAAACGATACGCCTTGACGGTTGCACAGGCAACCACCCGACAGTATTTGTCAAGTTCGACAGAACTGCTATGAGGCCGTGCTCCTATCTGAGCAATCCGGACAATCCAAAGCAAACTGCGCCCTCTAATTCAGTAGCGACAGGACATCCCGTGCAACCATCTTCTCCGCAAGAAGAACAAGGTTTCGCATGTGGCGGTGGCATAACATGGCCAGAATATCGAGCCGCGCACATGGATTTACCCGTGCAGGAAGCCCTGCGACGATTCAGAGCCATCAAGCGCGGTCAGAATCCAAACATCATGACAGGCGGAATGCATATATAACGTTTGTAGCTACCAACATCAGCCCGCTCCCGACATCACGCCGGGAGCGGACTGCATTTTTATATGATTAGCTGTTTTCGTGTTTATATTTTTTAGCGGTTATCTTTGGTTTCGCGGTATTCCTGTATGCCGTCCACAACGTCAACATTGACTTTCTTGCCGCCGGAGAAATTCCAAGCTACGGATATGCCTATGTATTGAACGGGGGTTGTGTATTTGTATGACACTTTGTTTGCACCGACCTGTCGGTCAAGTTTGCGACGGTTGCCAACGGCTGTAAAGTCAAGAGCTACTTGTAGATTATCACCGAGGAATGTTTTGTAAATTTGTCCGCTAACATTGTAAACCGCGTGATATGTGCGGTCGAGAGTGCGGAAGGTAGGCTCAAAGTTAGCGTTCAACATACCACCCCAGCCATTGGAGAAAGTAAAGTTGTTGTTGAAATAGAAGTATTCCTTAAAACGGGTCTTGTTATATAGAACGCCGTCGATAGTGGTATTTTCAGGAGTGATCTCAACTCGTCCTGACAGCTTGAAGCGCCACCATTTAACGGGTGACTCCACCCATTCCGCTCCGATACCCCAAACACCCTGCCCGGATATGTTTACGGGTTTTGTATAGAATACATCTGTGTTTGAAGCGTCTTGGAAAGTCTGCCAATATATACGGTCGTGTACGTGTGCATACAAGGCTGTGAAATTGAGTTTATTGCGGAACAAAGATAATCCGGCCATTACCATATCAGCCGACTGCGCTTTTAGATTGGGGTTGCCGACGGAGTAGTTGTAGGCATCAGCCCAATTTGTCACGGAGGATATGGCGGTATATGGAATATCGCTGAGGGTACGTTTATAGTTCAGCATAACAGCGTGGTTCATTCTCGCGCCGAAAGGCATTATTACCTGTACGGTAGGATTTATAGACCACTGGGTGTTATGGTTTGTGACGTGCTGTTCGCGGTCGGTATAGCCGATGCGGTTAAGTTGCCAGTTTAATCCGGCACTATAACGCAGTTTCCATACCATACCCTGTGCAGCGGCATATACGATAGGTGTAAAGCCTGTTGTCTTTGTCGGTATGTCGCTTAATTCAAAACGATTGCTTTCCACAACAGCCGAGGGCGTAAATTCCGAAGTTATCCATTGGGCGGAAGCACCGAATTTCCAAGCGAGCTTTCTGCTATGGGGATAAAGGAAGTCGGCCTTTACTTTCCAAAGGTTTAGATTGCTTTCGTCAGCCTGACTGCCGATAAGCTCATTATCTATAAGATAATCGGCGTTATCATCGCTATGGCGGTTATAATAATCGGCAGTGAGTTCCATAGAAGCACCCCGGTTATTAAGTGGAAGAGAGATTTTGATGGTGCCCTCTTGCGCAAGCATATTGGAGCGTTTGTCGAAAGAGGATAAAGATTCGTTCACGGTTGAAGAAGAGGCAGGTCGTGGACGGTTTGTAGCAATAAGATAGCTTCCACCGAACTGTGCGCCGGACTTGAACTGCTGCGTAAGACTTAACCGGTTGCGCAGATTAAAACCGTGCGACTTTGAGGTTTCTTCAATCACGGTGTTCAAATCCGGGCCGGTTAACCATTGTTCCGAATTTTCCTCAAACTTATCGGCACCTATATATAGGTTGTCGTATATACTGAGGTTTTTATAGCGGTAGTTGAAAAGTCCGCTTACACCTTCATTACAAAAACCACATGAGCGGTACCAGTCGGCATTGAGGGTAACATTTCCGTAGTAGCCACCTTCGGGTGGGCGACGCAGCGTTATCATGATTGTGCCACCACTTAAAGCTGCATTTTGATCACTTCCGGCAAGATATTTTACCTGCACTTTGTCAATCATTTCTCCGGGAATGTTGTTGAGTTCCGAAATGTCGGAGAGTTTCACTCCGTCCACATAAATCTCGCTCACGGCAAGACCGTTGATTTTGAAGTTGCCGTTTTCGCGCGAGATATTCGGCAGAAAACCGAGCACATCAGCCGTGGGCTTACCTTTGGCAATATTCGTTCCGCGCAGACTGGTAGTATAACCCTCCGCATTGTTCGTGGTACGGGAGGCAACCACGGTTACTTCCTGTAATTGTTTCTCGGATTGCGCCATTGCAAAAAGAGGCAACAAGGCTATCGCAATTAAGATGAATTTTTTCATAACTGTACTGTTTTAATTTACTGATGCAAAGTTAAGCCACCATATTTTCTTCTGCCATACCCAAAAGTGTACGTTTGCATTTGCAGACGAAAATATACACTTTTGGGTATGGTTCAGGATTGGGGCTTTCTCTAATTTTGCGGTGGATAATTCTGCCTTTGGCACCGCGCACCGGCTTTCAGCCGACATGCGCTGAATTTCCACGCGCGATTAGATAATTGCATCATAAAAATAAGTTATGACTGACAAAGAAAAGAATATTATTGAGAGCTGCCGGATAATGATAGTTGGCAGGGGTGAATTTGCAGACGCTATCAATACGTCTTTGCTAAAAGTCGGGTTCCACAATATTATATATATGGAAGCTCCGACAGGGACTGCCGATATTGCGGTCGATGTGGCGATGAATGGAATATCGGCCCGGTTGAGCGGTAAATTGCCGGTCGTTTATCCGTTTGACTTTATCGAGGGTGGCGCGGCTATGGTTGTGCTGCCCGATGATAAGGTTGAATTTGAGGCACAGGGCGATGTGCGCCTGTGTGCAGCAAAGTATATGTCGGGGTATTGCGCGTTTTGGAATATTGACAACAGCGACTGGTTGCGCGTGGTATTACCGAGGATTGAGCAGGGCGAACAATCCGCAAAGGCGCAGCAAACAGCTGCCTGTATCTGCGCCCGGATATTGGCTAATATCGCAGTGGGGCGCGATGTGAAGCACTTTCCGCGCTTCTACTTATCACGCAATTTAGAGTAGCTTGTTGTTGGTGGCTGCCGCGATGGCTTCGGATATGTTGCGCACACCGAGTTTTTCAAAAATGCGCTGACGGTATTTCTTGACGGTGTCGGGCGAAAGGCAGATGCGGTCGGCAATCTCCGACATCGTATAGCCTTGTATTGAAAGAGTAAGCACCGACTTCTCCCCCTCGGTAAGACTCGGCATAGTGTTCTTATCCCACCGACGGGTGACGGGATTAAATGCGAAATAGTCGGGGGTGCCGACATGGTGCATTTCGATATGTCCGGGCGTTGTGTGGGTGGAGGCCGACACAACGCAGAGGGCAAGCCAAATCCTGCCGTCGGAAGTCAGGGCAAGTGAGGTCAGCTTATGGTTAATGAGGATTGGGTGGCCGTCGTTGATAATATGGAAATCGTATGATATGTACCAATCCTTGCGCTGTTCGAGTGAGATTTGATTGTGAAAGGCAAAACCCACGCGGTTTATGTCGAGCAAAAGAGCCTGTTCGTCCTCGGGCACATATTTGAGATAGAACTGGTAGCCGAGGTCAATCATCTGCTCCGGCGTAAGTCCGCACAGGAACATCGGATTGGGCGACACATACAGGAAATTCTGCTTGAAATAGTCAATGATATATACGCTTTGGTATGTGGAGCGAGAAAACGCCTCTGCGGAGCGGATATACTCGTCCACTCTGCTATAATCGAGTTCATCAGGTAGCTTTACCTCGTTGTCGGGTATGAAAAATTCGTCGGGCGTTTTCATATTCAAAATGCAGATAATGCAGAAAATGCAGGTTATTTCAGCTCTGTTTCTATGTCCTCTATGGTTGGTAGGGTGCTTTTGAATTCATCGGGGATGAATTTTGTCAGCTGAAATTCAGCGACACCGATTGGCTGAGAGGATGATTCAAGTGCATATTGGGCAAGCACGTTGTCTTTGTCTTTGCATATAAGCAGCCCGATGGTGGGATTATCCTGCTCGGTCTTAACAAGATGATTGACAGCGGTCATATATGTGCCAAGCTGTCCGATGTCGCCGGAGTCGAATGTCCCGGTCTTTACCTCAATCACACAATAAGCGTGTAGTCGGATATTGTAAAACAGCAGGTCTATGAATTTCTCGGTATGACCAATTTTCAACCTATACTCCTGACCAACGTATGCAAAGCCCGAACCTAATTCCAGAAGAAAGCGGGAGATGTTATCCATCAAAGCCTTTTTCAGTTCACGCTCCTTGTACGGCTCTGTCATTTCGGTAAAGTCGAAGATATACGGATCTCGTGTAATCTCTTGTGCGAGGTCGCTGTTTGGAGCCGGCAGCAAGCGTGAGAAACTTGACTGAGCTTTGCCCTGACGAAGATGAAGACCACTGTCAATGAATGTTTTCAAGACATTCCGCGACCAGCCATCCTCTACGGTTTTCTTCAAATAGAATATCGCCGCATCAAGATTGCCATCCTCAAAATATGTGTCAATAATGGTGCAATGATGTCCCCACGGAACTAAGAAGATAAAATCGCCAACAAGTTGTGGGCACATCTCGCTTTCAGAATTGCCAACAACTTGTTGGCAATTTGTATTGATCTGTCTGTAAAACAGATACATCTTCTTCATGTATTGAAGATTTTGCCGGGAGAAACCATCGGATTCGGGCAAAGCATCTTTCAAATCCTGACTGAGATTTTTATAAAATCCGGAGCCGTATTTGTTTTCAGCGTCACGAGCAACAATGTCACGCCCAACCGACCAATAGAAGCGCAGCAACTCTTGGTTAACGCGTGTAGCAGCCTTTATTTGGGCGCATCTGTATCGGTCTTTCAACTCCTGTATCCACCGGGAGTAGTCGGCATCAGTTTTTATAAGTTTGCTCATGATTTATCGGAGTGAAGCGGTTGGTCGTGTTTTGCTGTTGCAAAGTTACGCATTTTTATTGATTTTCACCGTCTAAGATACCCACAAGGTCTTGTTTCATTTCCTCGTCTATATCTCGATAACGGGCGAAAGCCTTACTGCCCTCTTTGTGTCCGGATAGCGATCCGACAAGATTTGGATCTTTGACTTTCTTGTAGATATTGCCTATAAATGTGCGGCGGGCAAGGTGACTGCTGGCAATCTCATTTATGGGGCGGCGCTCTTCATCGCCGGTTGTAGGGTTGCGAACCGTTACAATTCGCGTAATTCCGCAAGTGGTAAATATATCCTTGATAGCATCGTTATATCTCTGAGGACTGATAAATGGAAGTAGCAGGTCGCCACAATCTTCATAGCGTTCAAGAATTGCTTTTGCTCGTTGATTGAGCGGTACGCGCAACACCTCAGGACGTTCTTCCTTTGTCTTGTCAGGCATATACTCAATAGCTCCATCAATGATATTACCTTTGGTCATTCGCATGAGGTCAGACACTCGGCATCCAATCAGACACTGAAAAACAAAAATATCGCGCTGCACTGATAGAGAGGGGTACTCTCTCAAATCAAAATCTCCGATACGCTCGACCTCGGCCACAGTTATGTAGTATGGACGACCGTATTTCTCAGTTCCTACGCCTTTATAACCGTCGAAAGGATTATTAGTCGTAGCTCCATGTTCAACGCACCAGTTATAAAATGCACGGAAACGCTTGAAACAACAGCAAATAGTGTTGTCGCCTTTAGGTAGCGGACGCTTTGGCTTTCGTTGAGTTCGTATAATCGCCGGTACGGCCTCATAAATTTTAGGATACTTATCGAATAGCTCCGGTTCAGCTTTTAGGAATGCCTTGAATTTATCAAGATGTTCAGTGGTGAAATTATCTACCGTAAGTTTATAGCGCTTACTTTCGGTCAACTGAACATACATCTCGTAGCGGCATAAGGCACGAGCAAGTACGCGGTAGTGATTGGCACGAGCAGTAGATAACGGGTGTTTCTCAAGATATTCATTGAACAACTCGAAGAAAGTTCGTTCCGGTTTCTTTACCTGATATTTCTCCGGATGGTTTGTCCGCTCAATCAGGTCAAGGAAAAAATCCTTAGTCAGAATATCATGCGGATTGTTTTCACACGCATGGATAATTGCCCTTTCTACTGCTGATAGGGCATCTTCCAATTTTCTCAATCGTGCTGTTTCATTTTGGTCAGCGCGAGGGAAAGAAAACTTTCCGTCCTTAAAACGTATAGCCTCTACGAAAATGCCGCTTTTCAAACGCAGTATGAGTTCACGCGACACCGATAGTCGCAGCATGATTTCTGAACGACCATAAGCATCGGTCTTAGTAGATATACTTCTCTTGATTGTTGCCATATTGGAGAGAGTTAATTGTTATGATTACAAAGGTACGCATTTCCGTTGACAATTCCAATATTTTTGTCAACCAAATGTCAACCAAAACTAAATCTGAGTAAATTTCAATGAATATAACACGATAAACAGCCGGTTAGTTCATGCTACATAATACGCTGATAATTAGCACATATATTCTTATGCCTCACATTAGTGACATATCAACAGCATTTAATTACATTCATATTTTATGACCTCTCCGGGGTCACTAAGCCAAACGGCAAAATCAAGCAAAGGGGCTGTGTCAAAATAGGCACAGCCTCTTTTTATAATATGTTGTAAAACATAAAACAAAGCCCTGACTTTCACAAGCCGGGGCTTTGTCATGTCAGAAAGTTTTTGTAACTTAGTGACATAAAACAAATTAAATGCATACAAAGTTACATACAAAATCTTACAGAAACAACGACAGGCTGTTTTTTATGCTGAATCCGAATGAAGATATAGCTGAAAAAGACCCTGTGCGCATTGTTGACGCCGTTGTGGAGAGTCTTGAACTTAAGGAGTTCAAAAAATTATACCGTGAAAAAGGACGATGCGCGTACCATCCGAAGATGATGCTCAAGCTCATCCTCTATGCCTACATGAACAACATCTACTCCTGCCGCAAAATCGAGCGGCAGGTGCGACGTGACATCCATTTCATCTGGCTGGCGGCACAGGAACGTCCGGACTTCGTGACGATCAACCGTTTCCGCAACCGCGTGAAAAACGAGATCAACAATATCTTCACACAGGTGGTGCTTCTTTTGGCAGAGCGGGGCTTCATAACTCTGGAAGTGGAATATATCGACGGTACAAAGATAGAGTCCACGTCCAACAAATACACCTTCGTATGGCGTAAGGCGATTGAAAAGAACCGGGCGAAACTTCAGGAGAAAATCCGTGTTCTGCTCGCTCAGATAGACGAGGCCATCGCACAGGACAAGGCCGCCGAAGCAGAGGCAGTGGATTTCTCACCCGAAGAGATGGACTCCCTTATCGTCAATTTGAAGGACGCTCTTGAGGCGGAAACGGAGCCTGCAGACAAGGAGCAGAAAAAACAGCGGCGTGAGAGAAAGAAGAGGATAAAGGAACTGGAGAAGCACCGCGACAAGCTCCAGGAGTATGACACACGTCTTGAGCGGATCGGAGAGCGCAACTCAATGTCGAAGACCGACCCCGACGCCACGTTCATGCGCATGAAGG